>ERZ773009.51-NODE-51-length-82440-cov-25.084918_pt1 | contig 82440 bp, 77 predicted proteins | sample MGYA00580663_ERZ773009 | MGnify/ENA primary metagenome ERZ773009 (study PRJEB29015, sample SAMEA2737969) | human oral metagenome | biome: human oral; feature: human-associated habitat; material: dental | place: China | collected 2026 ... | reverse complement strand
ATTCTTCGATCCTAAGGACACTGACTACTAAGCACCTGTGATGAACATGCTTCAGTAGGGCAGTTTCCCAGGATATGCCGGCGTGGGAAGCAGAGGAGTCAACACAATGCCACAAATTTGTTTTCGACGACATAGTACCTGGACCTGATTAGTAGCAAGATCCGTGACGTTAGGCACTTCCGGGTATCCGCATATGAGTATGATTATTGGGTGCTGTTAACAATTTTCTGATGGCCAGAGTCTCTGCATGATGCAGTTATGGGTTTGGTATCGCTAGATTACCGGGCTTTAGTTCATCACCTAGAAGATGTGAATAAACTTATAACGACAACCAAATTACGAAAATAAGCCCCTAGTCTCGGCCATCGACTGGTTTATCTGCTTCTCGACTCCTGAATAAGCTGTTCCGAGCAGGTGTTCCCAGCAATTGAATAAGCTACGTGGATAACACATTCCAGTGATTTGCCGATCGATAAGGATAAACTGACATTGTTATTTGAGGAAAAATTCGAAGAACCCATTGACGTGTTTTATCAGCGCTGGTCCAAGCTCGCAGACCACATGCTTGCTGACCCAGACCTGAACATGTATTTGTGTATCAGCGATTACCCATTTGTAGAGACCGCAAGGCTTCGGGATATTTCGGGCCTTATCCCCAGGTGGTATGGGTATTTCCCCACCAAGGAACAAGAACTGTTTATGCGGGCTGCCCGAAGGGGAGACATTGGGGTATTCATGTTCGATAAGACTGCCCGCTATCCGAATGCTTTGTATCAAGCTATGGGCGGCAAAATTTGGGTGGGAGATTCCATCGTGGTCACGAATGACCCGGATTTTCCTACCAATGTGATGGACGCAATGATTCACATGTCCCAACACTCACCAGTAGATCCCGGGGTTGAACAACAGTTTATGCTGGGTAGTAAGAGTTTTAAGCTTTCTTTTGAGCCCAGTGACCTCCCTGGAATGGTGCACGGGCATATTCTGGCGAATAATGAAATAATTCGGAATATTTTCCGCGGAATGGAATAAAAAAGCCTGGGGCTTCTTCACTGGTGGAGCAATATGGCTTGGGGCCGGTTGGTAGATGAGGCATACCAGCCGCACCTGGTGCCGAGGCGGCCCAAAGATGATCCTGCGTTTGGCACCTTTGGGCGTCGTCAAGCGGGCTAAAGCAGCTTTTCGGCGGTACCCAGCGGCACATGCAACCATTCTTTGCGATGGTTGTAGTCGTAATCAACCTCGTACATGAGCTTGTCCATGACATACGCATCAAGCAGCTTATGGTCGTCGGGGCTCAACGCGCCGTAACCGTCGAGGAAGTCGGCAAACTCCGCGACCTGCGCATAGTCGAAACTCCGCACCATGCCCGCCAGGTCCCGCATGGGGGAATCCGGCAGGCGGCGCTGCGCGAGCGGAACCGTGGGCTCACCCTCGAAATCAATCAAATAATACTGGCCGTCCGCATACAGGATCTGCGCCAAGTGCAGGTCCGCATGGATACGCTGCACCGGAAACGACCGCGGCAAATCCTCGTACGCCGCCAACGCCACATCCTGAAACTTGCGCACCACCGGGGTGCGCTCGCAGAACAGCTCCAACCGGTCCGTGAACTGCTTATATAGCGTCTCTCGCGTCCCCACGCCGGTGGGAAACGCCTCGGCAAGATCCTCGTGGACATCCTTAATGACCGCGCCCAACCGGCGTAAATGCGGGCCCAAATCCGGCCGCAAATCCCACATGCTCACGGTATCGGTGAGCCGACTGGACACAATCGCCGTCGTGTAATCACCATAGGTCAAATGCCCCAAATACTCCGGCACGTGCCGATGTAGTGCCCGTGTCACCTCCACATCCGGGTGCAGCCCCGGTTCGCAGGTGCGGAAAAACTTCCAAATCGTTGTGCGGGTAATAAACGACGTGTTCGTTTGCAACGCATTCACCGGCGTGCTTTCCGCCATCTCCGGGTCGTCCAGCAGCTCCGTCAGCTTATCGCCATGCACCTGAAACCGCGTGTCATGCCCCAAGCACACATCGGCGACCGGGTCTCCCGCCACGTTTTGAACCAAACTCTGACTTAATGTAATCATTTCATTCCTTCACGAATATAACCCAATGGGTCAGTAATAATGTCCGTGCTGCCATCCAGGTGCGCTACCAGCACTTGCTTGTCGACGCCATACTCCGGCCAATCCGGCTCCTCACCGTGAATAAACCGGAGTGCCTTCTCATGCACCAACTTTTCCAATGGTGGGCAGTGCTTAATCTCGGGGATATCCTGCGGGATACTGTCGAAATTGCCGAAAAACCAGGGAATGTCCGCGCAATGGTAGATCGGATCCTGCGTGGTTCCCCGATACTCCAGCACCCACGTTTTCTTCGGATTCGCGTCCGCCACCCGGACCACAAACTTCCTAATCATGGCGTCACCAATCAGATAGCCAATCTCCCGTACCCGGTGGGGCGGCAGCCACAATGTGGTTGCCCCAAACAGTCGGCGGAAGAAGGGCCGCAGCGCCCGACCCCACCAGGAGAAATCCTGCTTCCGGCTGGCCAAGAGCATCTCTTCTTGGCTGCTCGTGACCACCAGCGGAATATCCGCCGACAACTCCTGGGCGCGAAACGGGTACGGCCCAAACCGCAGATCATTCCGGATGAGGCTCCGCATTCGGGCCTGGGTCTTCTCCAGCCTGTCATAACCCACCTTACCTAGCGCGCCCCGCGTGAGCCTGGTGCGTAATAATATTTTGGCCAGCCGCGACCGGAATGGGCGACGGGGAAACGCTGGTGACATCGCCCACGCTCGCCGAAACGCCCCCTTATAGTGGTCGCGGCGGCATAGCCACAGCACAATGCCTGCCCCCGCCGACTGGCCCACCAGGGTCACATTTGTGGGATTACCGCCAAAGCTTTCAATATTTTTCTGCACCCACTCCAGCGCCATCTCGCAGTCATCAATGCCGCGATACCGGTTCGGCTCCTCGCCATTAAACCGGGTGAAACCCAAAAACCCCAGACGATAGCTCACGCTCACCGTCACCACCCCGTCGCGGGCAAACGGCACAGCATTAAACCATGGTTCATCGTAGCTACCGGCCTCATAGGAGCCGCCATGGATAAACACCACAACCGGCAGGTCATCGAGAGGCTTCGCAGATGCGGGGGCGGTGATGGATAGCACCAGCTCACACATCTCCTTCCCATCTTCGCCACACTTGTGCATATGCAAATCCTCATGCTGTGGGGGGCTTGCTACACCGAAACGTGGTGCTATGCCGTACACAATCCGTTTGAAAACCGTGACGTCATTGGCGACCGTGGTCCCAGTGAACTGGCCAGACGGAGCGTTGACAATAATTTCACCCATGCAGGCGAGTTTAGCAACTACGATGAGTGTTCATGACCGTCAACCCGTTTGCCCAACCGTCGACGCTTCCCCACGAATTGCCGCCATTCGACCACATTAGCGAAGACCACTTCCGGCCGGCCTTCCGGGATGGCATGGCGCACCACGAGCAAGAACTCGATGCCATCGCCACGAATCCCGAACCGCCCACGTGGGAAAACACGATCGAGGCCCTGGAGCGCAGCGGGGCGGAACTGCGTCGCGTTTCGGCGGTGTTCTTCAACCTTCTCGGCACCGACGCCACCGAAGAACTCGAAGCCATCGCCGCCGACATTGCCCCCCAGCTCGCCGCCCACACCGACAAGTTGTACCTGAACGAGCAACTCTATGGGCGGATCACGGCCGTCACCCCACCCGACGATCCCGAATCCCGGCGGCTCCACGACCATATCCTGCGGCAATTCCGCCGGCACGGCGCGGCCCTCGACGCCGAGGACAAACAGCGGCTGACCCAACTCAACGAACGGCTGAGCGTGCTGGCCGAACAATTCACCCACAACCTGCGGGAAGAAACCACGCGGCTGGCCGTGGCATTTGAACGCGACGAACTCCAGGGTCTCGACGAGGGGCGCATCGCCTCCGCGGCCGAAGACGCCCAAACCCTGGGGCGGACCGGTTACGTGATCCCGCTGGGGCTACCCACCGTGCAGGAGGAGCAGGCCGCCTTAGAGTTGCCGGCGTCCCGCGCCCGCCTGTACGAGGCATCCCTTCAGCGGGGCCGGGGCGCGAACGGCCAGGTTTTAGTGGAGATCGCCCAACTGCGGGCCCAGCGTGCGGAGCTTTTGGGATACGCCACCCATGCGGACTATGTGATTGCGGAAGAAACCGCGGCCACCACCGATGCGGTGCGCACAATGCTGTTTGACTTGTCTCCCGCGGCGGCCACGAACGCCCGCAACGAACTGAAACTCCTGGTCGAAGCCGCAGAAACCGCCGGGGACGCTGAGGCTGATGGTGCAGGTGCCGGCGCCAGTGCCGTGACCGTGACCGATGCGGACCGCCCGTTTTGGGAAAGCAAGGTGCGGGAACGGGACTACGCGCTCGACGAAGCGGCACTGTCCCACTATTTCCCGCTCCGCCAGGTGCTGGTCGATGGGGTGTTTTATGTCGCCCACCTGCTCTACGGCATCACCATCATTCCCCGACCGGATCTCACCGGCTACGCCGCGGACGTGGACGTGTGGGAGGTACTCGACGAAGACAGCACCGGCATTGGGCTGTTTCTCACCGACTATTATGCCCGGCCGTCGAAGCGGGGTGGGGCGTGGATGTCCACCTTCGTTGACCAGTCCGAGCTGCTCGGCACCAAACCCGTGGTGGTGAACGTGCTGAACATCACCAAACCCGCCGACGGCTCCCAACCATTGCTGTCGCTGGACACGGTGACCACGCTGTTCCACGAGTTCGGGCACGCCCTCCATGGGCTGCTGTCCAAGGTGCGGTATCCGAGTTTTTCCGGCACGAATGTGCCACGGGACTACGTGGAATTCCCCTCACAGATCAACGAAAACTGGGCGGTGGACCCCACGGTTCTGCGCCACTATGCCCGGCACGTGGACACCCAGGAGCCCATTCCCGACACGCTCGTGAATGCGATTCATGCGTCCCGGCAGTTCGGCCAGGGCTTTGCCACCAGCGAATACTTAGCGGCCGCGGTGATCGACCTGGCGTGGCACTCCCTCAGCGCCGCGGAGGCCCAAAACCTGACGGCCGATGACATCGACGCCTTCGAACAGCAGGCGTTGGCGGCGGCCGGGCTGGAGGTGACGCCCCGATACCGATCCACCTATTTCGCCCATGTGTTCGGTGGCGGCTATGCAGCCGGCTACTACTCGTACCTGTGGGCCGAGGTGCTGGACGCGGACGGGTTCGCCTGGTTTACCGAGCAGGGTGCCGCCGGCCCAGACGCCGAGGCTGCGCGGATGCGTGCCGCCGGGCAGCGATTCCGGGACGTGATCCTATCCCGGGGCGCAGCCGACGACTATGCGGCTGCGTTTACCGCCCTACGCGGCCGGGATAAGGACATCACCCCGCTGCTGACCCGGCGCGGACTGCGGGGTGCACTCTCGTGACCGTGGTGGATGTGGTAAGCCAGTTTCTGATTACCAGCCCGTTTTGGTTGCAGGGGCTCATCATGTTTGTGGTGGTGGTGCCCCTGTGCGCGGCCCTGGCGATGGTGTGGCTGCGGCTGGTGGACTTCATTGGCGCCACCATGTTCCGGGTTCGAACATGGTTTCGGTACCGTCGGTAGCATTCGGTTGCTTTGCGACGCCCAATGGTGGCGGGTGGGAATCACGAAATCATGTCATGTGTTTTGCCTGAATGGTTGCGGTTCAAGAGAGTCTGCAAAGGGCGGAAGGTATCCGCATGTGGGAAAAAGTTATTGCGTGCGTGGTGAAAACTATGAAATGGGTAGTGAGTAGACAAGTAATTTTATTTTTAGGATTCCTCCTTGTGGTGGTGATGCTCTTTGTGGCATCCCTGCTGGCGGAGGATTACATGCAGGAGAAACAGCAAGCGGTTACTGCCGGGACCACCATCGTCCCGGAATCCATTAACTCGGAAACCGACCAGGCCGTCGGCCGGGCAATAGAACAATACGAAGCAGTCCTCGATGCCCAATGGACTGATCGTGATTGCACACTATCATTCTGCCCACATTCCAGTCGAGCAATTCCCGGTGTTCCAACAGGCAGGGGACTATTTACCAAGCATGAACGAAACAACATCGAAGAGCGAGGAAACCTACTTGCCTACCCCTCCTCATCACGCGTTCAAGTTCGCAGCGATATTGAACTGTACAGCGTCAAAGCAAAAAATAATGATGAGCTTGAAGCAATCGTGTACGTCACAATTATCAAAACATCCGAGGATAACGAGAAAAACAGCAACAGTTCCGACATTCACATCATGACTCTTGCCCCCAGCAGCCTCAACAACGGTGAATACGTGGTCATGGAAGACATAATTGATGGTTCCAACATGCAAGTGCCGCACATCCAACCCCTCTATACCAATGGTTAAAGTATTGGTACCACGGAACATATAAATTATTTTTTATAGGTTGTATCGGATTGCATAGCGGGGGTAAAGCTTATTAATCTGGTTTTTGGATAAGCATGGGTTAATCGTGAGGTAAGACGACCTGGTAGCGCAATATGCTTTCCTTAAAACTTCCGGTCAAGACACCAATGAGCGGTACCGATTCATACCCCCATCCTGTTGATGGGCGCTAGACTACGCGCCGGGGATTGTCGTAGGGTCGCAGATACGTTGATGATTATCCCACAACACACATCAACATCAGATTCTCTATGTCTATAGATTTTGGGAGCGTAAGTCATGACGTTAACACCTCGGATATGGCATGGGGTGAGGCCGATCTTCTTTGGTGACCGCTCATTGGGTTTAGATTTATGTGCGCCATGGGCGTCGTCGTAACGCCACCCGCTGGGTGAGTTCGAGGTTTATTGAAGGTTATTTATCTACAAAACGGTGGGGTTAGTGACGCGGTGCGAACAATAATAGCGGTGCTACGGACAATGGTGTTGTTGGCCCTGGTGGCAATGGTCGGGTATATAGCGGTATCCGGCTATCAGGGGTATCACAAGTCGTATCCGGCTTATCCCGAGCAACAAACTGCCGGTCAAACGATTGACCAGGCGGTTGGTAAGGCGGTAGAGAAGTATGAGGAAGTGCTTGACAAGGAACAAAATAATCCTCATTGCACGCTATCGAATTGTCCGATTTCCAGTAAATTCATTCCCGGTGTGCCAGAGAACCGGGCCCTCTTCACCAACGCGGAACTCGTCAATTTTCGCAGGTGGGTGACCAAAGAGAAACCGCGAAGCAGCATTGACCTTTATAGCGTGTCGGCCAACGAGAATGGTGTGGTCGAGGCGATCGTCTATGTCACGATGGTGAAATGCACCTCCCCAGAAAACGACTATCCCTACAGCAGCACGACGGATGTGCACCGAATGATTTTGATTCCCAGCCACCACCATGAGGCCGACTATGTGGTGATGGAGGACGAATATTTCCCCATGATGGATGCGATGAAATACCCCGCCGCGTTCTCGCCCCTCTACACCAGTAGCGAAGACGAAGACATGTTTCCCGAATGCAGCGAACCCGGTTCGCCCCACAGGTTCGCAGGCTTAACCCGCAGCTTTACGACGAGGTGATCGGTGTGTTGCGGCAGCGAAGTAGAACCATCATCATCGTGGTGATCGTGGTGTTATTTGTCGGCTACTCGGTGCACACCGCGGTGGAAAGCCGGCGGACCCAGGCGGTGGCTCGGGCAATCGAGGAATACATGGCGGTTCTCGACGCCGAATGGGTCGATGCGGATTGCATGCCGGATCATTGCCCGAAGTCGAGTAAGTCGCTTCCCGGGGTACCCCAGGATCGGGCCCTGTTCACCTCCACCGAGGGCGGCATCATTAGGGGTCGGGGTAAGGACGTATCTACCGTTGCGCCGGTGCGAAGTAGCCTGGCCATTTATGAGTTAAAGAAACAAAAGCATGGGGTGGTGGAGGCCTATGTGGATATCACCGTTACCCAATGTCCGTTTTCGGGGAACAAAGGTGACCCATATGAGGTGCTTCCCGACCTGTATCGGATTACTCTTGCCCCTAGCGTCGTCGATAAGCATAGCTATGTGGTCATGGACGATGAATACTTGAACCCCACCAAATACCGCCCGGGGCCTGGTGGTGTCGCCATCTATTACCGGGATAATGGGAGGAAGCCTCAATGCTTCGGGTAGTCAGCAGGATTATCGTGGTGGGTTCGATCATTCTGGTGCTTGTGTTGGTTGTGGGCGGGTGCGTGCTAGAGGATTTGCAGTGGCGGCAGATGATGCACCCGGATTGGCCCAAGCAGGAGACGGCTGGTGCTGAGGTTGATAGGGCGGTTGGTGCTGCGGTGGATCGGTATGAGGCGGTGTTGGATGCTCAGTGGGGGGACGCGGATTGTGTGGTGGAGCGGTGTTCGAAGTCGAGTAAGTCGCTTCCTGGTATGCCGCGGGATCGGGTGGAGTTCACCAAGGAGGAACGCTTTAACCTGGAGCAGAAAGCCCATTACCTGTCCCGCGAGCCTGTGAGCAGCACAGATTTATACAGTGTGGTGAAAACCGACGCGGGTGTGGAGGCCATTGTGTATGTGACGGTCGCCAAGTGCTATAGGTCGGAGGTGATCTGGGCTACGGACCCGCACCGCATGATGCTCGCCCCCAGCACTAGTCGCGCGGGTGAGTATGTGGTGATGGAGGATGCCATCCTCACCATGAAGGAGTCGGAGAAGTACCCCGAGGCGTTCTCCCCGCTGTACTCCGGCCGGAAGGGGGAGGAACCAGACTGCTCGTAACACCCACCTTTTGTATGATGATGGTAGCGGTTGACCCCAAACAGTTAATGATTCTCGCTTATAAATAGAACATTAATGATGAGGAAGGTGGATTATGGGGGCGTCGGTGAATTGGGACCGGCTCGTGGTCGTCGGGTCGCTGGGTTTTGTGGTGACGATGGTGCTGGTCGGTGCGTTCGTTGTTCACGACGACGATGGGCCGATACCGTATGCGACCCGCCCCGACCAGTATTCTGCTGGCCCGATCGTTGACCAGGCGGTTGGTCGGGCGATAGAGCAATACCGGGAGGTGCTTGACGAGGGGCAGAACAGCCCTGACTGTACTTGGTTGAACTGCCCGATCGCCAGTAAATATATTCCGGGCGTACCGGAAGATCGGGCGCTCTTTACCGATGCGGAACGATCTGAGCTAGGGAGAGTCTCCTTCGGTGAGCGGGCGCGAAGCGGGTTCAGCCTCTACAGCGTGAACCGCCAGGATGATGGCATGGTGGAGGTCATCGCCTACGTGGTGGCGTTCAAATGTTTTGATCTGCAAGATGGGGGTGGGAGTAGTGGTGGCACGTTTCTGCACCGAATGCTGCTCGCTCCCAGCCAAGTGGATGAGCATGAGTATGTGGTCATCAAAGATAACTTCTTGCCCATGATGATGGATTCTGTGTACTCCGGTTCGTTTGATCCGCTCTACATCAGCCGCAGGAGCGCAGCAGAGTTGAAATGCCCCAGGAGGAAGGAATTAATTGTTGAAAATTAATTCCTGAAACCGGGTGGTCCGTTCTATCTCGGTCGTATGTATTTAGTATTGATGATTGTAACTACTAGTATGTATGCTTGGTGGTATGAATACACGCGAACGTTTGGTGGATGCCACCCAAGAACTGTTATGGGAACAAGGCTATGCTGCGACTAGTCCAAAAGATATTCTTCATCGGGCTGGTGCAGGACAGGGTAGTATGTATCATCACTTTGCTGGTAAACAGGAGCTGGCAGTTACTGCCCTTGAGGCTAGTGCAGCAGCGATGCGTTCCGATGTGGAAGCTTTGTTGGATGTGAAGAGACCAGCTATGGAGCGTCTCATTGCATATTTGGAACGTCAGCGTGATTCATTACGTGGATGCCGCATGGGTCGTATGACATATGATGCTGACGTGCTAGCAACTCCAGAGCTGCTAGCACCAGTATCGCGGACCTTGGGCTGGCTGGTTGATACCATCGCCGAAGTGATTCGCCAGGGTATTGATGCTCAGGAATTTCCTGCAAGCGTGGATGCCCATCAGCTTGCTTCTATGGTGGTTGCCACTGTACAAGGCGGTTATGTCTTGGCCCGTGCTCAATGGAATCCAGCAGAATTTGATGCTGCTGTAAATGGTGCTGTCACTCTTCTGCGTGCGTGGAAAAACAATGGGCATTCCGCTTGACCATTCCACCAGTGCTATGGAGTCAAGATTTGGTTATTTTGACTGCAAGTCTCTGTTGACTGTTTATGGCATTACCCTTGCCTGACAACTGCAAACTTATGACTAACTCTACTCGCAATTATGTAATCAAGGAGAATCGCTAATGTATGCTATGCAATATCAAGTTGGTCTTCCTGCCGACTATAACATGCAAATCATTCGGGATCGGGTAAAGAAGACTGGACACCTGATGGATGGTTTTGCGGGCTTGGAATTTAAGGCCTATCTCATTCGGGAAAAGTCTAAAGGTGCTGGTCGAAATGTGTATGCCCCGTTCTATGTCTGGCGTAACATCGATGGAATGCGCAGTTTCTGTTGGGGAGAACCTGGCTATTCAGCAATCGTTCGTGATTTCGGCCGTCAGCCGATTCAGGACTGGACTATTCATCGCATCGTTAGGGGACCAATATCCTATGCTGATGCGCGTAGCCTTACTCTCACCACAGTGTCGCTACCAGTCGACATTGCACCCTCTCTGTGTCTAGATTCTGTCACCCAAGACTTCTTGAACAGCGTTGCTGATTCTACGGTTACACTTGTCACCGCTGTTGATGTCACCAATTGGAATGCTATTTTTGTTGAGCTTAGTAACAGGGAATCAGATCAGAGCGTGACCAGTTCCCTCTCTTATGAAGTGCTACATGTGTCGTACGGAAGCTAGTTTCCTTATCTCATGCTTGCCTGAAGCTTTCGAGGAGAAAGGAATTAATTGTTGAAAATTAATTCCTGAAACCGGGTGGTCCGTTCTATCTCGTCTGCGGTCATGCCAGGCTTTGGAAACCCCCTTGGTCCGCTTTGAGGCTTCTCAAACGAATAATAGTGCGGAACCACAAAAAACTTACTGCCGGTAATCCTGATTTCCGCGGCGTAGGGCTCATCCATACTGGTATCATCCGTCACAAATTGTATGCAATGATCCGACCAATAGAATGGTCGCTCTATCCGCGGGTCCACATCCCATTCCTCAAGAATGGTCCGATCGTGGGTATGTATCAGATCAATGGTGGCGTCGGTAATGTAAAACTCATAGTGAGCGCCATAATATGTCCAAATGCCCGCCTTAATATAGACGTCATTGTCGAAAAACCAGGATTCGTGGGTAATCCACAGCTCATCACGGAATTCGTTATAGGCGTAGTCGTAAAAATCTGATACCGATATCATTCCCCCAATATAGCGACAACCCAGCTAGCGGCGTCGTAAAGCTTCTTAAACGCATAGGGAAACAGGATATACTGATTTTGGGGTAGGCAGGCTAAACTAATGCGCAATCACATCAGGAAGGGAACCATGGCCAATCCGGAAGAGCTGCGCAAACAAGACCAACGCCTGCCAAAACCCAAGCGCGCATACCCACGATCACGAGTGACCCAATCGCTGTATCTGCTGATAGCCATCGTGATCGTGGCCTGGCTGGTGTCGATGATTCCCTAATTAGTCGGCGCTGGGCGGTGGGATGCCTCCGCAATTTTATGGAAGAGCGGCATCTCGTTCAGGTCATCAATCAACACAATATTGCCCTGGGCGTTACGTAATGGCACACACCAGTTCGGGTACTGCTCCTTCGCGGTGCCCGGCTGGTTTTGCACATTCTCGTCACCAACCATGTCCACTAGGGCTGTGCACGTTAGTGCTGCCGGCGTGTGTGCCACAAACCGGTGTGCTGCTGTCACCAGCACCTCCACGTCGCCCCGCTCATCCCGGGCCCGGCCGTGGAAATTATCCATGTGGAAGTCTTCACCGGCGAAACCACCCTGTTCCAGCACCCGGTTGAGCACCTCGGCCTGCCAGTTCAGGTCATTATTGAGCTCTTCGTCAAGATTGCTCTTGAGCAGGCCCAACTCGTTGCGCAGCGTGATATGCTTGCCACGCAAGAATCCCGCGGTGGGCGGCAGATCGTGTGTGGTCACCGATGCCAAACATGCCTTCCGATACTCCTCCAGGCGCCGTGCCCCACCATACGGTGAACCTTCGAACCACAGCACGCTCGTGCCCATGATGCCGTACTGGTTCAATACGTCCTGCATCCAGGGTTCGAACGTGCCCAAGTCCTCGCCGATCACCACGGCGCCGGCTCGCTCAGCCTCCAGGGCCACGATGCCCACCAGTGCTCGGAAATCATAGTTCACATAGGTGCCCGTCTGCGGCGACTGATTGCGGGGCATCCAATACAGGCGGAACAGGCCTAAAACGTGGTCGATCCGAATACCACCCGCGTGTCGCAAAATGGTTCGAAGCATGTCGCGCCAGGGCTTATAGCCGGCCTCCGCCAACCGTTCGGGGTGCCACGGCGGCTGCGACCAGTCCTGACCGTATTGGTTGTAGTTGTCTGGCGGTGCCCCCACCGATGCGCACGGCGCCAGCACATTCGCCAAGGTTTCGGCATCGGCGCCGAAGGGGTGCACACCCACGGCCAGGTCGGCCATGATGCCGATCTTCATGCCAGCGGCAGTACACCGGGCCTGGGCGGCAGCTAACTGCTGGTCGCAGATCCATTGCAGCCACATGTAGAAATCCACCGGCGGCTCGTCTTCGGCATGGTTACCGGTACCAAGCTTGGCGATTTCCTGCTTTGCGCACCATTCGGCAAATGCTGTTAACCCGTCGCCTTCCCGGTGAATGTAGTCGCGGAATAGTTGCTCCCGGGTTTCGTCGCGGCCGGCGTGGAAGATCTCCCGCAGGGCCCGCAACTTGGCCTCATAGATGGGGTCGCGCTCAATCTGAACATTATCCCGATTATGCTCTCGGAACTGGCGTGCGAGCTCTGTCACTTCGGCGCGCACATCCTCCGCCAATAATTCGATCTCGGGGATATCCTCGATGCGAATATAGATCGGGTTGATAAACCTGCGGGTGGCAGGCAGGTAGGGGGAATCCTCCACGGGCGGGAACGGCTCGGCCGCGTGCAGCGGGTTAATGAGTAGAAAATCGCCCGCACCATTATTGGCCAAAGTTTCCCCCAAATAGCCAATGTCGCGGAAGTCGCCAATGCCCCAAGAATCAGAAGATCGTACCGAATATAATTGTGCCATCACACCTGCCACTGGATTATTGATATAGGTGTCAGTGGTGGATAGGTGCGTTGGCGTCACGACCAGGGTGCAGCTATGGGAGATATTGTCGGATACTAGGGTGATGGTGTGCCAGCCTTGCGGTAGGCCCGTGGGGAGCTGGAAGGTGGCTTCGCCCCAGATCACGCCGTCGATATCGCGGGGTGGTTCCCAGTTTTCCAACTGTTCGGTGATCTCCAATACGGAGCTGTTTTCGAAGGTAATGAACAGTTGGTCAACGGGTTTGCCGTCGCGCACGTGCACGTTGAAGGCTTGGGATTCGGTATCGGTGGTCACGATACAGCGGGGGAGTGGCCGGGAAAACTCCTGGTCGTGGCGGCGTTGAAGCGCGGCCTGGACGATTTCTTCGCTGGGTCGTTTATCATAGTCGGCGCCGTCAAAGTCAATGGCGGCCAGGTCATCGACGCTGTAATCGTTCAACCCAAGGTCTACCCCCATACAGTGGAGGATTTTTATCAGAGTGTCATCCGGTACCCCCAAGTAGTGGCCGCCATAGGCGGTGTAGCCCGTTGCAATGCTGTGCTCTGTAGCGAGTTCACGTAATAGATCTTGATATCCCACACTTCACTATTGTGCCATTATGTGTGCCATTCCTCCCAGAATATCAGATTTTCTTTTATTAAATTAGGGTTATTCTTGGGAAAACCGCACGATAGCCCCCATAATATGGGGCAATTTTTGCATGATATGCGGATGTTTGTAGCAAATAACACAAGAACAATGGTGCGCAATAGAGCCACAGGCGTTACTGAGTGTTGTTTGGTTCTGTTCGCTTGTCGACGCCCACTCGGTGGGCGGGCTCGTGAGCCGATTCGCCAGGATTGTGACAATCGGGTGCCCCGTAAGAGATAATAAGCTATTACGCACATTTTGGTAGCCACGGAAAGGGAACCGCGCCATGGAGGAAGTCCACACTCCCGCAGAATACGCCGTCGGGGAATCCGACACCTGCCTCACCGCCCTGTTGGGTAGTGCCGCAGCCCGTCCCTACGGGGTGATTTTCACGCGGCCGCAAAACTTCGAGTGGGTGAACGTGACCGCGGCCGAATTCATTGCCGAGGTGTACGAGGTGGCCAAGGGGTTCATCGCCAATGGTGTGCAGCAGGGTGACCGCATTGCGCTGCTGAGCGAAACCCGCTACGAATGGTCCCTGCTCGACTTTGCCATTTGGGCCGCCGGGGCCGTGAGCGTTCCCATCTACGGCTCCTCCTCCCTGAGCCAAATCGAATGGATTATCGAAGACTCCGGGGCGGTGTTTGCCGTCACCGAAACTCGTGAACACACGGAGCTTATGAAAAACCTGGTGTTGGGTGAGGACGGCAAACCCCTGCTGCACGGCTCCACGTCGCAGCTGCGCCGCATCCTGGAAATCAATGCCTCCGCCATCGCCACCCTCAAATTTGAGGGCCGGCCCATCGACGACGACCAGGTGGACGGGCGGATCCACGCCACCAAATCCCGGGATTTGGCATCACTGGTGTATACCTCCGGCACCACTGGTCGGCCGAAAGGCTGCCGACTCACCCACGCCAATTGGCTTTCCGAGGTGCACGGCCTGCTCACCAACCCCATCGGGGCCATCGCCCGCCCCGGCTCCCGGGTGCTCACGTTCCTGCCGTTGGCCCACGTGCTGTCGCGGGCGGTGTCCTTGGCCGTGGCCATCGGCGGCGGCACCCAATCCCACTGGTCGAATTTCTCCACCCTGGGGGTGGAATTCCAGCGGGCCCGCCCCAACCTGATCCTGGGCGTGCCGCGAGTCTTTGAAAAGGTCCACAATTCGGCGGTGGCAAATGCCACAGCCGGCGGGCCGGTGCGGGCCGCCCTCTTTCATAAGGCACGGAAAGTAGCCATTGAGTATTCCCGCGCATTGGACACCAGTGAAGGCCCGTCGCGGATGCTCAAACTCCAGCACAAAACCTACGACCGGTTGGTGTATTCCAAGATTCGAGCGGCCATGGGCAATTCGGTGCACTACGCTATCTCCGGCGGTTCGGCCATGAGCCCGGAAATCCTGCACTTTTTCCGGGGCATTGGGGCCCCCATCTATGAGGGCTACGGGCTGACCGAAACCACCGCGGCCGCCACCGTGGACTTCGTGGACCAGAAAATTGGCACCGTGGGCCCACCCATTGGGGGGGTATCGGTGCGGATTAATGACGACAGCGAAATCCTCATCAAAGGCACCACCGTGTTCGACGGTTATTGGAACAACCCAACCGCAACTGAGGAATCCTTCACCGACGACGGCTGGTTTAACACCGGTGACCTGGGTGAAATCCTCGAATCCGGGCACCTGGTCATCACCGGCCGGAAGAAAGACCTCATCGTCACCGCCGGCGGCAAGAACGTGTCCCCCGAACCCATGGAAGACGCCCTGGTCGCCCACCCGCTCATCAGCCAGGCCATGGTTGTCGGTGATGGCAAACCCTTTATCGGGCTGCTGGTCACACTGGATGAGGACGCCCTCCGGCGGTGGAAACTCAACCGCAATATCCCAGAATCCCGCACCGTGGCAGAACTGGCCACCGACCCGGCCCTGCGGGCGGAAATTCAAGATGCGGTAAACGACACAAATAAGATGGTGTCGCACGCTGAAGCGATTAAGAAATTCCATATCCTAGACCGAGATTTAACTGAGGAAGCCGATGAGCTCACACCGACCATGAAAGTAAAGCGTAACGTGGTTGCTCGTCGATACGCGAAGGAAATCGAGCACCTTTACCAGCGCTAATGCTTCAAATCCGATACTTATTGTGAGGTGAGATATTTTATGTAGATTTGATCTCAATTCGGCGAGGCATGAAGCAAATCATGACCAACTGAATTAAAGTCTTTCTTCGTAAGAAAAACCAGTTTCATTGGTAACCTCAGTGAATCTGACCGTGACAATGAGGGGTGACCATAAATAATGCAGGTATTGACTGCCACATTGCGCCACCGGGAATTGACCCAAGAAATCTTTAACATCGGCGATGAGGTAGCAACTTTCATAGAAAATATCGCCGAAGCCATCGCCGACTGGGATGTCGAGCTGGTGGAGGACTGCGTCGCCGAATTCGAAGACATTATCGGCGACGCTAGGACCGACTCCCGCACCATTATCAGGGAACTAAAAGGAATCCGACAAGCACTGACGTCCGGGCTGGCCTCCGGCACTGTTGCCGCCACCATGCCCGATGGTGACGAGCAAATGAAGCGGCCCACCCCCATGAACGCTCAGCTGCTGCGGAACCAGTTCCCCATTACAAATAATTCGCCAGTCATGGTGCAGGAGATTAATCACATTCTGCAAGATCGTACCGAGCTTGTTAGACAATACCTGGCCCACATTGTGGATTGGGAACTGGCGGAAACCGAGAAAGCAGTTCGCAGCGCCGAAGACGAGCGCACATTACTCACCGTGTTCGGTTACACCTCCGACGCGGTGACCAGCGCGGCGAAGGCGTGGCGGGAAGCGGTGGTTGCCGACTATCCGGGGGTGACCCGCACCATGCGGGGTTCGCATCCGCCCGAATTTTTGAACGAACGCGCCCGCATTGATGCTGTTGTTGCCCGGGTGAAGGCAAAGATGGGACGTGCCGCCGGCGCTCACGTGTCGTAAAATACCGTCAATGTTTGGCGTCTATATTCACGTGCCGTTTTGTTCCTCCCGGTGTGGTTATTGCGATTTTAATACCTACACCCCAGGTGAACTGGGTACCTCCGCGTCCCCGGAAACCTATCTTGATGCTCTCGAACAAGAACTCGAACTCGCCGAATTTAAACGCCCCGCCGACACGATTTTTATCGGGGGTGGCACCCCGTCGCTGCTGGGTGCTCAGGGCCTGCGCCGCATCCTCACCGCGATCCGTAACACCTTCGGCATCAACCCCGGCGCGGAGATCACCACTGAATCCAATCCCGAATCCACCAGCCCCGAGTTTTTCGCGGAGCTCCGCGACGCCGGGTTTACCCGAATCTCCCTGGGCATGCAGTCCGCCAGCGCCCACGTGCTGCAGGTGCTGGAGCGCCGCCACACCCCGGGCCGGGCATTCGCCGCGGTCGCAGAGGCCCGTGCAGCCGGGTTCACACACATCAACCTGGACATGATCTACGGCACCCCCACCGAAACCGACGCCGACGTGCAAGCCACGGTAGAGCAGGTCATAGCGTCCGGGGTGGACCATGTGAGCGCCTACTCACTCATCGTCGAGGACGGCACCCGCATGGCGCGCAAGGTGCGGCGCGGTGAACTACCCGCCCCCGACGAGGACGTGTACGCGGATCGGTACGCGCTTATCGACGCCGCCCTAGTGGCGGCCGGCTACCGGTGGTACGAGGTGTCCAACTGGGCGCAGCCCGATGGGGAATGCCGGCATAACCTGGGCTATTGGCGGGACGAAGACTGGTGGGGTGCCGGCCCCGGCGCCCACTCCCACCTGGGTGACCTCCGGTTCTATAACGTCAAACACCCGGCTACCTACGCGCAGCGGCTAGCGTCGGGGGTGCTGCCGGTGGCGGGCGTCGAAAAGCTCACCGCGGCGCAACGCCATGAGGAACGGGTCATGTTGGGGCTGCGGCTGCGGGAAGGGCTGCCGGTGACATGTTTCAACGACAAGGAGCTCGCCAAGGCGCGGGAATTCCCGGGCCTGATTGATGTGTCGGACCAGCGGGTTACCGTGACCGAGGCTGGGCGGCTGCTTGCCGACGGCATGATTGCCGATATCCTGGTGATGGGTGAATCGTAAAACCAATCATCGTGAGGAGGACGTCAATGGCATCCGCAGCCGAGGAACGCCGCCAGCAGGTGCTGCGTGCAATCGTCGCCGACTATATTGCCACCCAGGAACCGGTCGGTTCGAAAGCCCTGCTCGATCGGCATAGATTCGACGTGTCCTCCGCTACCATCCGCAACGACATGGCCGCTCTAGAGGCCGAAGGCTATATCAGCCAACAACATGCCAGCTCCGGCCGGCTCCCCACCCAAAAAGGGTACCGGCTGTTCGTCGACTCCCTTAGCGACATCAAACCCCTCTCCGATGCGGAACGCCGCACCATACTGACTTTTCTCGAAGACGGCGTCAACCTGGAGGATGTGCTACACCGCTCCGCGCAACTCCTGAGCCAATTCACCCGCCAAACCGCCATCGTGCAGCTTCCCAACCTGCGGGCCAGCCATGTGAAACACTGCGAAGTGGTGTCGCTCACCCCCACCCGGCTGCTGCTGGTGCTCATCACGGACACGGGCCGGGTCGACCAACGCCATGTGGAATTAGACCACACGTGCGAAGCCGACCACATCATGGTTTTGCGGGACCTTCTCAACCAGGCCCTGGATGGGAAAACCCTCGCCGATGCCGCCGGCTCGCTGGCCGCTATCACCCACCCCGACCCGGAGGTCACCAGCCACCTGTCCCGATGCGTCACCGTGCTCATCGAAACCCTGGTCGAACCCCCCAACGATCGGTTGATCCTTGCTGGCCAATCCCACCTCATCCGCATCAACCCGCACGATCTGCCCACCATCCTTCAAGCCTTGGAAGAGCAGGTCATTATCCTGAAGCTCTTGGCCAGTATCCAAGACCTAGACCAGGTGAGCGTGCTCATCGGGGACGAAACCCGGGACGATCAGTTGCGCTGCACCTCGGTGGTGGCCACCGGCTACGGTTCCCCCGGCGCCCCACTCGGTGGCTTGGGGGTGGTGGGTCCCACCTACATGGATTATTCCGGCACCATGTCCAAGGTGTATGCGGTGGCCCACTATGTGAGTCGGGTGCTGTCCGAAATGCAAACCTAGCCGGATCTTGGATGCCACATGAGATTGCTGTGGGGCCGATGTAGAGCACGCTGGGAGTGGGCATACCCGAGGCACGCTGGGCACATGAGGGTGGTAGGTACGCCGGTGGGTACGCCTTGAGCGAACATGACTCACCTAAGTGGGGAATACCGGACCATCATGGTTACAATAAACCCCGCAATAACCAATAAATCTGTCTCTTGTTAGCAAAGGAAGTTCGCCCATCGTGGCCCGAGATTATTACGCAATACTTGGCTTAACCCCAGACGCAACCGACAATGATATTAAAAAGGCGTACCGTCGGTTGGCTCGCAAATACCATCCTGACGTCAATAGCACCGAGGAAGCGGCCGAAAAATTTAGCGAAATCTCCATCGCCCAAGAACTCCTCCTCGACCCCGAAAAACGCCGCATTATCGACATGGGCGGGGATCCTCTCGCCGGCCCTAGCGGTGCCCCCGGCAATATGGGTGGTTTCGGTGGATTCTCCGACATTTTTGATGCCTTCTTCGGCGGTGGGGCGGGCACCCGTGGGCCCCGCAGCCGTGTCCAGCCCGGCAACGACGCCCTATTGCGCACAACCATCACCCTGGAGGAGGCTTACTCCGGGGTGGAGCAGGAGGTCACCATTGACACCGCCGTGGTGTGCGAAACCTGCGAGGGAACCGGCAGCGAATCCAAACAAAAACCGGAAACCTGCACCCATTGCGATGGCATGGGGGAGGTGCAGCAGGTGCAGCGTTCCTTCCTCGGTAATGTCATGACTACCAGCACCTGCCCGGCCTGCGGCGGCTATGGGGAAATCATTCCCGACCCGTGCCCCACCTGCGATGGAGCCGGTAGGGTGAAGGCGCGCCGGGAGAAGGTTATTCAAATCCCGGCGGGTATTAGCGACACGATGCGGGTGCGCATGGCTGGTCAGGGCGAGGTGGGGCACGGCGGTGGCCCGGCCGGTGACCTGTATGTTGAGGTGGACGTGAAGCCACACCCGGTGTTTACCCGGGAGAAAGATAACCTGCATTTGACGGTGCATGTACCCATGGTGGATGCCGCATTGGGGTCGACAGTGGCGGTGCAATCGTTGGATGGCACGATGATTGACTTCGTGATCCCCGCGGGCACCCAGCCGGCAGATCGCCTGGTGGTGAGCGGCAAGGGTATGCCCCGGCTGCGGGGCGAAGGCTTTGGGAACATGATTGCCCACGTGGATGTGACAGTGCCGCGGGAGTTGGACGACAAGTCCCGGGAGCTGCTGGAGAAACTGCGGCGGCACCGGGCGGAGGAAGCCGGGGTGCACGCCGATGAGTCGGAGCACGGTTCGGTGTTCTCCAAGCTGCGCAACCGGTTCCGCAAGTAGGTTGCTCAGGGGGCTATAGGTGTCACGGCCGGTTTATGTGCAGGAGTTCCCCACGCCGCCCACCGTCGGCGAGGTTATCGAACTGACAGGCGATGAGGGTCGGCATGCGGTGAGCGTGAAGCGCACCAGTGTTGGCGAGCAAATCGAGCTTGTCGACGGCCACGGCACCCGGGCCGTCATCACCGTGACCGGGGTTTCCGGGAAAGACCGGCTGACGGGGGTTGTTGACTGCGTGGCCAACGAACCTGCCTCACGACCAACCGTGACGGTAATCCAGGCTCTGCCGAAAGCTGCCCGATCCGAACTCACGGTCGATCTGCTCACCCAGGCGGGCGCGGACGTGATCGTGCCGTGGCAGGCAGGTCGGTCCGTGGCGAATTGGGGAAAGAAACAGGACAAGGGGCTGGCCAAATGGCGGGCCGCCGCTCGGGCGGCAGCGAAACAATCCCGGCGGTCCAGGATCCCAGAGATCACCCCGGTGGGGGACCAGGCGGCGGTGGCAGCGTTGATCCAGGCGGCGCCGCTGGCCCTCATGCTGCACGAGGATGCCACCGGGAAAATCACCGACCAGCCCGTGGCCCAGGTGGATTCGGTGGTGCTCATCATCGGCCCTGAGGGCGGCATCAGCCCAGCCGAACTGGATGCATTCACCACAGCGGGGGCTCACCCGGTACGGCTCGGCCCGGAAGTACTGCGGACGGCCAGTGCGGGCATGGTGGCATTAGCCGCTCTGGGGGCGGTGACCGACCGATGGTAGTCGTGTGGCACAATGCATAATGAGTGATTGGTTAACCACGAACAAAGATAGGTTGAATATTTAGTGACTGTCCGTACCGAAGCAGTACCACACATAACCCGCACTGTGGCGCTCGACGAACGCTACTCGCAAACAATCCTGGGCATCAACGACGAAAACCTCAAAGTATTAGAAAACCAGTTGGATTGCCAAATTCATGTGCGGGGCACCGATGTGACACTCATTGGGGTCGCCCATGAGGTTGCCCGAGCCCTCAAGGTATTGCAGGAATTGCAGGCCATCGCCCGCCGCGGCCATGTGATAAGCCCCGACTCGGTGAAAAACGCCATCCACATCGTCACCGGCGAAACCCCCCAATCAGTCTCGAAAGTATTAGCGAATAACATTATTGTGCGGCGGGGCAAGGCGGTGCGGCCGAAAACCCTGGGGCAGCAAGACTATGTTGATGCCATCGACACCAACACCATTGTGTTCGGGTTAGGCCCGGCCGGCACCGGCAAAACCTACCTGGCCATGGCCAAGGCGGTGCAAGCCCTCCAAGCCAAACGAGTATCCCGAATCATCCTGACCCGGCCGGCCGTAGAGGCTGGGGAGAAGCTCGGATTCCTCCCCGGTACCCTCAACGATAAAATCGACCCCTACCTGCGGCCCCTCCACGACGCGCTGCGGGAAATGGTCGACCCGGAAATCATCCCCAAACTCATGGAGGCCGGCATCATCGAGGTCGCACCGCTGGCCTACATGCGGGGCCGCACCCTCAACGATGCGTTTGTGATCCTCGACGAAGCCCAAAACACCACACCGGCGCAAATGAAAATGTTCCTCACCCGGTTAGGGTTCGGATCCACCATTGTTGTCACCGGCGATATCACCCAAGTGGACCTGCCGGCCGGCCAAAAATCCGGGCTTCGGCTGGTCCGGGACATACTCGCTGGGGTAGATGACATCTATTTTGCCGAGTTGACCGCGGACGATGTGGTGCGCCACCAATTGGTGAGCCGCATCGTGGCGGCCTACGATGAGTACGAAGAACGCCACTAGTAGCGTCGACCACCTAAAGAAAAGCAGCAGATGAGTATCGAAGTTGTCAATGAATCCGGCTACGATGGGGTCAACGAAGAATCCCTCGCCGACGTGGCCACATTCGTGCTGCGGGAAATGGACATCCACCCCAGCGCAGAGGTCACCGTGTCCGTTGTGGACGTTCCCACCATGTCGGAACTGCACCTACGGTGGATGGGACTAGAAGGCCCCACCGATGTGATGAGCTTCCCCATGGATGAACTCACCCCCAACATGGGCCGACCCGACTCGGCCGGATTCGGGCCGGCAATGCTGGGTGACATCATCCTCTGCCCCGAATTCGCCCACAAACAGGCAACAAAAGCCGGGCACGATCTGGGGCACGAACTCTGCCTCCTCACCACCCACGGCTGCCTACACCTGCTGGGCTACGACCACATCACGCCGGAACAAGAACAAAAAATGTTCGCCCTGCAAAATGAACTCTTGATGGATTGGTACGCTTACTGCGCTGACCGGCACATCGAATTCCAGCCCAAACCCACCGGGCCTGGGGCGTTCCCCTCGGCGGCGGACCGGGCGGAACTCGACAACCAACTCGCCGCCGACGAAAAATCCGCAGGCCAAGGCGGTATTCCCGCCATTGCGGAGCCTAAGGAAACCTAAATGAGTCCCCTGGTGATGGGCACCGTTGCTGTGGTTGCCCTGTTTTTTTCCGGGCTGTTCAACACCATTGAGGCGGCGCTTGCAGTCAGCTCCAAAGCCCGGGTGGCGCAAATAGCCAAAGAAAAATCCACCCGCGCTGCCCGCCGACTTTTGATCGTGCTTGACCACCGGGCCGAACACATTAACCTGCTTATCCTTGGGCAGAAACTCTTAGACGCCACCGCGGCCGTGTTCACCGCCATGCTTGCAATGGAATGGTTATCGCCACGCATCGAATGGGCGCTCGCGGCAGCCATCGGTGGGGTGACCCTGCTCTCGTTCGTGATCGTGGGCGTGTTCTCCCGCACCATAGGGCGGCAAAACCCCTACACGGTGTCGCTGGTGGCGGCGTTTTTCCTCCGGCCTACCTTCCGAATCCTCAACCCAATATCGAAAGTGCTGATTGGTATTGGTAATATTTTGGCGCCGGGTCGTGGTTTCCAGGACGGACCGTATTCCACTGAGGTAGAGCTGAAGGAAATGGTGGAGATCGCCCAGTCCAAGGGCGAAATCGAGGTCGACAGTCGCATGGTGCAAAACGTGTTTGATCTTTCCGACAGCATTGCTAGAGAAGTCATGGTGCCCCGCCCCGACATGGTGTGGATCGAATCGGGGAAACTCGCATCCCAAGCGCTCAACCTGTGCATCAAATCCGGGCATTCCCGCATCCCCGTGATCGGGGAAAGCGTCGACGATATCGTGGGGGTGGTCTACCTCAAGGACGTGGTGCAGCGCATGCACTCCCCAACCAAGGGCGACAAGAATCCCCTGGTGGATGAGGTCATGCGGACCGCTCATTTTGTGCCCGATTCGAAACGACTCGACGACCTACTCGACGAAATGCAGCGGGAACGATTCCACATCGCCCTGCTTGTCGACGAATTCGGCGGTGTGGCCGGCCTGATCTCCATCGAAGACATCCTCGAAGAAATCGTGGGCGAAATCACAGACGAGTATGATTCGGCGGAAATCACCCCCATTGTGCAAGACTCCAATGATCCTTATAAATATCGGGTCGTGAGCCGGCTACAACTCGATGACCTGGTGGAACGGATCGAAGATGATCACCACATCACCATCAACTTCGACCCGGAAATCCTCGACCAGATTGACACCGTTGCCGGGCTTATCGCCTATGAAAAAGGCCGGGTGCCGCTGCCCAATACCGAGGTAGAAACCTCCGGGCTGCGACTCAAAGCCATTGGCGGCCGGGACCGGCGCGGCCGAATCAGCGTGCGCGAGGTCGATGTCACCATGCTGGTGAGTGGTGACGACGCTGAGGAATCAGATCACAACCCGGACGATCCCGCCGACACGGCGTAACTCCCGCGCGGGGCGGCGTCGTCAAGCGGGCGAGTTTTTTATTCACCGGTTGTGGCGCAAGATAGAAGTTATGGCAATTCTTTCAATCCAATCCCACGTTTCCTACGGGCATGTGGGAAACTCCGCCGCCGTTTTCCCACTGCAACGCATCGGGCACGAGGTTTGGCCCGTCCACACCGTGAACTTTTCCAACCACACCGGCTACGGCGAGTGGACCGGCGAACTCATCCCCGCCACACAAGTAGCCAGCATTATCGACGGCATCCAGGCCCGCGGCGCATTCCCTACCATTGACGCCATCCTCTCCGGCTACCAGGGCGGATCCGACATTGCTGACGCTATTGTGGACGCCGTGGCAAAAATCAAGGCCGAAAACCCCAACGCGCTTTACGCCTGCGACCCGGTCATGGGCAATGCGAAATCCGGCTGCTTCGTCTCCGACCTCATCCCGCCCCTGCTCCGGGACAAGGTTGTGCCCGTCGCCGACATCATCACCCCGAACCAATTTGAGCTCTCCTACCTCACCGGTGTGGACGCCGACGACATTGACTCCACCCTCAAGGCCGCCGAGGCCGCCCGCAAGATCGGCCCCGAAACCATCCTGGTCACCTCGGTGCTCCGGCCGGACCGGCCCGAACACACCATCGAAATGATCGCCGTCAACGACCAGGGCGCCTGGAAGGTACAAACCCCATTCCTTGACATCAAACGCAACGGCTCCGGCGACGTCACCGCGGCACTGTTCACCGGGCATTACGTGCGCGACAAGGATGCCGCCGGCGCCCTGGCGAAAACCGCCGCCGCGGTCTATGAACTCATCGAGCTCACGCATGCGAAAGACTCCCGCGAACTCCTGCTTATCGACGCCCAAGAGTCCTACGTCCACCCCACGCACCAGTTCGAAGTGACAAAGATCGCCTAACCTGCCGGCGACGGCAGCGCCAGTGTTCGAAAGGGGCCTCCGATTCCCCGGCACCCGAGTCATAGGTTTCCGCTATCTATGTGATATAAGTCTGTGCTTACTCGGTGTTGGGGCGCTATGATAAGCGACAAACCACAAATGTGAGGGAAGCGGGTACTGGCGTGGGAAAGTCGGAAATCGGAGAAATCAGTAACGCCTCCCCAGCTGCGCCTGCGGTGGATGCGCGCCACCTCTACCGCACCTTTCGCACCACTGGGAAAGAATTCACCGCACTCGCCGACATCACCTTCACCATTCCGCAGGGGGAGGCCACGGCCATTCTCGGCGTGAACGGTGCCGGCAAAACCACCCTTAGTAAAATCCTGGCCACCTGGCTTTACCCCACCTCAGGCACCGTCAACATTTTCGGCGCCGATGTGGTGACGGCGGCCGCCCACGCCCGGCAACACATCGTGGCGGTCTTCGGCGGCGACCGCGGACTTTACCCCATGCTCACCGCGTGGGAAAACCTCTCTTACTTTGCCGCCATCCGCGGTGCCGCGCTGCCGAAATCCCAGCTCGCCAGCATCCTTGACAGCGTGGGGCTTTCCGACGCCGCCCACCGGCGAGTCGAAGAATACTCCAAAGGCATGAAACAACGCCTCCACATTGCTGTGGGCCTCAGCGCCAACGCCCCCATCCTGCTGCTCGACGAACCCACCGTCGGCCTCGACCCCATCGAGGCAGCCCGGCTGCGCGGCACCCTCGCCGAACTGAAAAACCGCGGCAAAACCATCATCCTCACCAGCCACAACCTCACCGACGTGGAGGAACTCGCCGACCGGGTCATACTCATCCACTCGGGCCGCATCAAATACGACCTGCCCCTGGCACGCTTCAAAGAACTTGCCGGCTACCGGTACCGCATCACCGCCACCCTCCAACATCCAACCACCGAACCCGAGTTCGAAAACCACCCCAATGTTGATGGCACCGTGCGCGTCACCCGGCTCATTACCAGCGACGAACAAACCCTCATCACCCGCATTCTCGAACAACTCCAACCCTGCGGGCTTGTCGACTTCACCATCAGCCCCGCATCCCTCGAAGAGGCCTTCACTAACGCGGTCCACAACAACGACGGCGACGATGGCGGTGCCGCATGATGACTACGCACCTGTCCGCGCAGCTCCAGGCCATTATCGCCTCCGCCAAAATACAACTCCTCATCGTTGCCAAACGCCCCATGAACATCGCCACCGGGATTATTACTCCCTGGATGTTCCTCTCCCTCTTCCTCATCCCCCGAATCGGCAACCTCAACCAGGACCAAATCACCCACGCCATCTCCGCCACCATCACCGCATCCTTCTGGGCCGCCTCCATCTGGAGCGGCGCCGGCATTATCCGCCGCGAAAAATGGATGGGCACCCTCGGCCACACCCTCTCCGGGCTGCTCAGCCCCATGGCCGCCATTCTCGCTAAAATGCTCGGCGCCGTCGCCTACGACGTCACCCTCATCACCATAAGCACCATCTCATTCTGCCTTATCTTCCGCATCCCCTTCCACCCCACACACCCTTTCCTGCTGGCGGCCGGCATTATCCTCGTCGCCGTCTTCGGCGTGTGCTCCAGCATCCTCATCGCCGGGCTGCTCATCAACAGTCGCAACCCCTTCCACCTCACCAACGCCTTCGGCACCCCCATGCTGCTCCTCGGTGGCCTGCTCATACCACCCAGCTACCTGCCCCCAGTCGTCTCCTGGGTATCTGCCCTCATCAACCTGTATTGGCTCAGGCAATTCCTCTCCTCCCTCACCACCACCCCAGACTGGGGCAGCCTACTCATCGGCTGCCTCGTTTCTACCTGCTACCTGCTCGGGGCCTGGCTCTGCATCCGCCACATGGTCACCCGGGCGAAAGTGAGGGGCACCTTTGAATTCACATAACCCACCCCACCAGTTATCGAACAAACTATCGGTAAAATGCCGGGCTGTGGCCGCAACATTCCGCCTAGGGTTTGCCAACTTCACCCGCGGGACCAGCCCCACCATGCTGGTCACCAGCCACATCATCCCCGAAATCCTCCGCATGATCACCTACGTGCTCATCGCCCGCGTCATCGGCGGCGACACCGCGCAACAATACGCCATCCCCGGGGTGATCGTGCTCGCCACCACTCGCATGACCATTAGCGAAACCAGTGGCCTGCCTGTCGACGACGTGTGGAACAAAACCCTCGGCAGCAACGTCACCGGCACCCTCTCACCGGCTACTCAATACCTCATCCGCGCCCTCCCGCTCGCCGCCGTCGCCATCCTCGACAGCGCCATCGTCCTCATCATCCTCGGGCCCATGACCACCACCGATTGGGCCACCCTCACGGGCGCATGGCTTTGCTCCCTCATCGCCGTCCCCACCGGGCTCACCCTGGGCCTCGTCATCTCCGTGGCGTCGCTCCGCACCGACCTTCACAACCTCGTCCACAACGCCACCGTTAGTATTCTCACCGTCTGCTCCGGGGCCATCATCTCCGTCGCCCACGTGCCGGTCTTCCACGCCATCGGCGAATTCCTGCCCCTTACTCACGCCATCCGGGGCCTCCGGCTCGCCCTTACCGGGCATTCCGTGCCCCATGCCCAGCTCACCGAAACCCTCCTCGAAGCCCGCAACGGACTCATCCTGCTTGCCCTCGCCTACCTGCTATACACCGTCGAAACCGCCCGGGCCCGCAGAAAAGGACAAACCTTCTTCTCAAGCTAACAACCCACCCCGCCACCGCCGTACTGCTGCACCGCCGCCCCACCCAAGCCGCCCCCAGCGGCATCCAGGCCTAATGCTACAGTGAAACCTACCGACAATAACCATCACCAACAGAAGGAGTCAGGTGGATTACACCAACACCCCAGAAGGCTTCCGCTCCGGGTTCATGTGCTTCGTGGGCCGACCCAACACCGGCAAGTCAACACTGACAAACGCCCTGGTGGGGCAGAAAATCGCCATCACCGCCAACCAACCGGAAACCACCCGGCACCCCATCCGCGGCATCGTCCACCGCGACGACGCCCAAATCATCGTGGTGGACACGCCCGGCCTGCACCGGCCCCGCACCCTCCTGGGGGAACGGCTCAACGAAGTAGTCAAAGACACCTACGCCGACATGGATCTCATCGCCATCACCATCCCCGCGGACGAAAAAATCGGCCCCGGCGACCGATGGATCCTCGACAACGTGCGCAAAGTCGCCCCCAAAACCCCGCTCATGGGAATCATCACCAAAATCGACAAGGTCAGCCGCGACCAGGTGGCCCTCCAACTCATGGCCCTCCACAAACTCCTTGGGGAAGACAGCGAAGTAGTGCCGGTCTCCGCAGTCACCGGGGAACAACGCGACATATTATTAGACGTCATCACATCCCTCCTGCCGGAAGGGCCAAAATTCTACCCCGACGACCACGTCACCGACGACGACACCAACACCCGCATCGCCGAACTCGTGCGGGAAGCCGCCCTATCTGGACTCAAAGACGAGCTGCCGCACTCCGTGGCGGTTGAGGTGGACGAAATTATCCCCAACCCGGACCGGCCCGGCACCCTCAACGTGCACGTCATCATCTATGTGGAGCGACCCGGCCAAAAAACAATCCTCATGGGGAAAAACGGTCGACGTTTCAAAGGCATCATCCACGCCGCTCGGCCCCAAATCTGCAAACTCCTCGACAGCAACGTGTACCTGGATCTACGGATCAAAGTCCTCAAAAACTGGCAGTCCGATCCGAAACAACTAGGCCGGTTAGGGTTTTAATGCCACGGGAATCCTATCGGGAACGCGCCCTGGTCATCCGCACCTACGACCTGGGGGAAGCCGACCGCATCATCGTATTCCTCACCCAACACCGGGGCCTGGTGCGGGGCGTGGCCAAAGGCGTGCGCCGGGCTCGCAGCCGATTCGGCTCCCGGCTGCAACCCTTCGTCGAACTCGACGTGCAATTCTATGTTGGCCGGGAACTGGAATCGGTGACGGCGGCGGACACCGTAGGGTTTTACGGCTCCGGCATTATCGACAACATCACCTGCTACACGGCGGCGTCGGCGGTCCTAGAGGCCGCGGAACGCCTCTCGTTGGCCCACGACGAGCACGACGATCGGCTGTACCCATTGGTCGTCGACACGCTCAAACAGTTGCAACACGCGCCGGAACCAAAACTGCGGCTTGACACGTTTTTATTGCAGGCCATGACCGTGGCGGGGTGGGCGCCTAGCCTGTACTATTGCGCCCAATGCCAGGCGCCGGGACCGCATCACGCGTTTCACCCGCGGACGGGCGGTGCCGTGTGTGGGACGTGTCGGCCGCCGAAAGCCGCCGACGTGAACCCGGAAGTATTACACGCCATGTGGCTGCTGCAACACGACCGGTGGGCGGAAGCCATCACGCTCATCACCGCCCAGGAGCAGGGGGCTTCCGCGCGGGACTCGTCGGAATCGGTGACGCATGAGATCCCCTGCGCCACGGCAATTCACCGGCTCACCAAGGCCCACTGGCAGTGGCACACCGAACGGAAACTCGCAAGCCTCATGGTCTTGGATCAGACTTAAAAAATTTGGCACAATACTAATCGTGACTGAAGAACTAACGCCACCAAACATCCCCGTCGAATTCCGGCCCCGCCATATTGCGCTGGTCATGGATGGTAACGGCCGCTGGGCAGAGCAGCGCGGGTTGAAACGCACCGAGGGCCATAAACGCGGCGAAGCGGTGCTGCTTGACATGGTGGCGGCCTGTCAGGCACTCGATATACCCTACCTATCCGCCTACGCCTTTTCGACGGAAAATTGGCGTCGATCCGCCGACGAGGTGCGGTTTCTCATGGGGTTCAACCGGGATGTGCTGACTCGGCAAAAAATGTGGTTGCACGAGCGCGGCGTGAAAGTTCGGTGGGTGGGACGCCGTCCCCGCCTGTGGCGCAGCGTGCTGCGGGAGCTGGAGTCCGCGGAGGAGCTCACCAAAGACAACACCAGCATGACCCTGTTTATGTGCGTCAACTATGGTGGTCGTGCCGAAATTATTGACGGGGTTCGGGAGATCGTTCGTAAAGCGCAACGCGGGGAAATTCGACCGGATGATATTACCGAAAAGAATTTCCACACCTTCCTTGACGAGCCCACCATGCCGGATGTGGATCTCTTCCTGCGGCCCTCGGGGGAGAAACGCACCTCCAACTTCCTCCTGTGGCAGTCGGCCTATGCAGAGATGGTGTATCAGAATAAACTGTTTCCTGACTATACTCCGCAAGATTTATTTGATGCGGTAGAGGAATATGCCAAACGTGACCGCAGGTTCGGAGGAACGAAATAACGTGATGCAGCAGGAATCCGATTCCCAGCTTTCAGACGACCACCCCACCAACCCGCCAACCCCGAAACAAATCCGCCGGTGGCAGCAATACCTTGCTAACGAACGGGCGGAGGCCGCCGTGTACCGGGAATTGGCCCGCAATCGGGAGGGGGAAGAAAAAGAAATCCTGCTTGCCATGGCCAAGGCTGAGGAACGCCACGAGCAGTATTGGCGCACCATGTTGGGTGATGATCTGGGCTTTCCGCGCCCGCCCAGCTTCTCCACCCGGATCATGGGGTTTCTAGCCAAGCGGTTCGGCACCGTGTTTACGCTGGCCATGATGCAAACCGCGGAGTCCCGCAGCCCCTACGCCGACGACGCCGACGCCACCGAGCAAATGACAGCGGATGAGGCCATCCACGCCGAGGTGGTGCGGGGCCTGGCCGCCCGCGGCCGGGAGAAAATGAGCGGCAATTTCCGGGCCGCGGTGTTTGGCGCCAATGATGGCCTGGTGTCCAATTTCGCCCTGGTGCTCGGCGTCATGGGTGCCGGCGGCATTGACAGCAACATCATCTTATTGACAGGGATTTCCGGCATGCTGGCCGGGGCACTCTCCATGGGGGCCGGGGAATACATTTCGGTGAAATCCCAAAACGAATTATTGGAGGCATCCCACCCGCACCTGGCAACCAGCACCGTGGTACCGCAATTGGATGTGGACGCCAACGAATTAGCGTTGGTGTATCGCGCTCGGGGAATGAGTGTGGCCGAAGCCAAGGAACAGGCCGACAAGGTGTTTGCCCAGATCGAACAGTCCAAGAGCGTGGACGCAGAAATGCTAGCCGGCGCGAATACTGCGGAGGACGAAACCCTCAGCAGCCCCTGGATGGTGGCGGCATCTAGCTTCTTGTGTTTCGGGGCTGGGGCACTGCTGCCGGTGCTGCCGTTCTTTTTCGACCTGCCGCAGATGATTGCGGGGGTGATCGCCACGGCGTTGGTGGGCATTGCTCTCATGGTGACGGGCGCCATCACCGGTATTTTATCCGGCAAACCACCGTTCTTGCGGGCGATCCGCCAGTTGGTGGTGGGGATGCTGGCGGCCGGGGTGACCTATGCGCTGGGCATGCTCTTTGGGGTGGCCGTCAGCTAGCCGCCAACCCAACGACCGGATGTTAGTTGCTGGCCAGGCATTGGTTGCAGAGGCCGAACACCTCGGCGTCGTGGCCGGTGAGCCGGAAACCGTATTTCGTGGCGATTTCATTGGCCCATTGTTCCACTGGTCCACCGTCGATCTCTATGGTGCGACCGCATTGGGTGCACACCAGGTGATGGTGGTGGTCGCTATTGCGGCAATGCCGGTAGAGGCTTTCGCCGTTGGACATATGTAGTACGTCGACCGCTTTGGCTTCGCTCAGCGACTGGAGGGTGCGGTAAACGGTAGTCAATCCCACCTTGAGGTCGCGTTTTAATAATTCTTGGTGGATGGTTTTCGCGGAGGCGAAATTTTCCATTTCTCGCAGCACGGTGATGACTGCGGTGCGCTGTCGGGTGCTGCGCACGCCGAGTTTGGGTATGGGCTGGTCCATGATGACCCTTTCCAACAGAATGTGAGTGAGTAGCACAAGAAATATGGAACCCAATCCGGCTGGTCGTGACCCCAGGCCAGAAAGAACGATGGTCCCATGACGCTTGCCATAACCGATTCGTTATAGCAAGTTGTTTTCAATCTTAAGCGTGCATTGTCAATAGCGCAACGATATTGTGTTGGTTTAGCGTGGTCACCACGGTGAGCAGGGATCTTATTGAAAAATTGCCCCGGCTCAGCGTCGCCGCAGGTCACGGTATTTGGGTGTCCTCCAAAATAGGGGCAGGCGGGGCTTGATCGTGGTGTCTGTCGGAATAGCAGGTGGTAGCAGCTAGCTCGATGATGTCTAGGGCAGCGGGACAACGCAGCCGGTAGGTGATGAGTCTGCCGGAGCGGTGATGCTCCACGATGTTCGCTTTACGCAAAATCCGCAAATGCTGGCTGATGAGCGGTTGGCTGCTGCCAAGGGTCTCTACCAGCTCGTAAACGAAGTGGTCACGCTGCGCCAAAAGATGGATTATTTGCAGGCGGGTGGGGGAATCGAGGGCCTTAAATATCTGGGCAGAACTAGCCAGCTTTATGGGATCAATGAGAGTTATAGGAGATTTATGCTGGTTAGCATGGGTGGGCTCGGGGGAAGGGGGTTCCGGGAGCGAGGGTTCGGTCGTGCCGATAGTCATGGTGCCCTGCCTTACTGGTGCGGCCATCGTCGGCGATGGCTGCGATGGCGGAATGAAACGCAGCAAAAACATAGTGATAGTACAAACGTTAAAAATGGTGATAAATTGCTATTAACATCGAGGTCAAAGCAATTGTCTGAATTCGATTACCATCTAACCTAGCATTTTCAGGCCTCTAGCATAAGATTCGCATGGGTAAAATTGCATAAAATATATGTCATTGGACAGCGTTTCATTAATGGTGCAGCTCCGTGGGGCGTCCTTGCTCATATTGCGGAAAAATTTGGTACTTTTGTTGCATAGTAGGCACGCAGAATTACCCTCATGTGTGGGTGATGTGGAAAATGGCCGTTGTCTTCGTAAAGGCTGTATGAAAATGGTATCGAATAGTCCATCCATCATGTTGCCGCGGCTAAATACTTGCGTAATTATTGCTTTACGACGCTCAACCTCTCGGCAAAATTGTGCAAAAGATGGGCAAGAAACTGGTTTTCCGCTTTTTATCCATGAAATTAATGCAGAATTATAGAAATATTCCCATGAAAGCCAAAATTATTGCCCACCAGTGGTCCGTCGATAAGCAACATTGACTAAATGACTCGATCACGGTAAGTCGAGTACAATTCCACCCAGCTAGGTTTTAGCCAGGAATTCGTGAAGGAGAACTATATAATCATGGCGAGCGTCATCGACAGTGTCGTAAACCTATGTAAACGACGTGGGCTCGTGTACCCATGCGGCGAAATTTATGGCGGCACTCGCTCAGCCTGGGATTATGGCCCGCTTGGCGTGGAACTCAAAGAGAATATTAAAAAGCAGTGGTGGCGCACCTTCGTGCAGGGTCGGGCCGACATGGTGGGTCTTGACTCGTCCATTATTCTGCCTCGCCAGGTGTGGGAGGCCTCCGGCCACGTGGAAACCTTCACCGATCCGCTGGTGGAATCCCTGCATACCCATAAGCGCTATCGTGCCGATCACCTCCTGGAGGCCTACGAGCAGAAGCACGGCCACCCGCCGGCAAATGGTCTCGCCGACGTTCCCGACCCGGAAACCGGCCAACCCGGCGCCTGGACCGAGCCGCAAATGTTCTCCGGACTCATGAAGACCTTCCTTGGCCCGGTCGATAACGAGCAGGGCCTGCACTATATGCGGCCCGAAACCGCCCAGGGCATCTTTATTAACTTTAAGAATGTGCAAACCACCGCCCGCATGAAGCCCCCCTTCGGCATTGGTCAGGTTGGCAAGGCGTTCCGCAACGAGATCACCCCGGGTAACTTCATCTTCCGCACCCGCGAATTCGAACAGATGGAGATCGAATATTTCGTGTCGCCGAGTGACGCCCCCGAAAAATTCCAGGAATGGGTGGACGCCTGCTGGGATTGGTTTATCGACCTGGGCATTAACCCCGACAATATGCGTCAGTTCGACGTTCCCAAGGAGGAGCGTGCCCACTATTCCGCAGGCACCATTGACTTCGAATACCGGTTCGGGTTCGCCGGCAGTGAATGGGGCGAACTCATGGGTGTGGCCAATCGCACCGACTACGACCTGGGCTCCCACATCAAGTATTCCGGCGAGGACCTGTCCTACTTCGATCAGGTCACCGGGGAGCGCTATGTTCCCTATGTTATCGAACCTTCGTTCGGGCTCACCCGGGCCATGATGGCATTCCTGTGTGACGCCTACCATGAGGACGAGGCCCCCAACGCCAAGGGTGGCGTGGATAAGCGTACCGTGCTGCGCCTGGATCGGCGGCTCGCCCCCGTCAAGGTTGCCGTGCTGCCGCTGTCGAAGAAAGACACCCTGCTGCCCACCGCCGAGGCGATTGCCGCCGACCTGCGCAAGCTCTGGAACATCGACTACGACATCGCCGGTGCTATTGGCCGCCGCTACCGTCGTCAGGACGAGATCGGCACCCCGTTCTGCGTCACCGTCGACTTTGACAGCCTTGAGGACCGATCCGTGACCGTTCGGGAACGCGACACCATGGCCCAGGAGCGGGTCGCCATCGACGAGCTGCCCGCCTACCTCGGTGCCCGCCTGGTCGGCTGCTAATCACCGCCGCCTATCGACGTAAGGAACCACAACACATGGAATACACCAGCTGGGGAAACCGCGGCAAAGCCGGCGACACAAGAATCGTTCACCTGTTCGAGAAGTCAGATGGGGATATTGCGACCTTCCCCCAGGTCAACACCGGCGATGCCACCGTGGGCGAAGCCACCTGGCAGCTCACCAGCACCCCCAACACACTCACCGCCGTCCTACCCGAGGGCGTCACCTACACCGCCACCGTGCCGGCGAAAAAATTCAGCCGGGCCAAGGAAATCACCATTGATTTCGGTGACAAGCAGGTGCAGGCCATCAACGAGGGCGGCGCCGACTGGGTGTATGTGGATGCCGCCGACAAGAAGCTCGGCCAATTCTCCGGCAGCAATAACGGTGTGCGCCGGTCAATCACCGAATTCGAACCCGACGTCACCCTCACCCACGACGAACAGGTGTTCCTATCATGGGTGACCCGCACCATGCTGGAATCCCGGCTTGCGGTCACCACCATGATCGCCACCATGAGCCTGCTGCTCATGATTCCCGTGGCGCTGTTCGCCCTCATCACATAACTTTTCGGTAGTCTGTGGGACATGACAGCCCACACCTATAGTTGGGTGGGCGACACACTCTACGATGATCGTCGCCACCCCATTGCCACGGTTGCTGGTAGCCAGCTCACCGTGGGCGATACCACTTACTGCATCACCAAGACCGGTGGCCGGGACTTTCGCCTGCGGGCCGACGGTGGGGGAGTGACCTTCATTTTCACCACGGCCTCGCTCACCACCAACCGGCTCGAAGCCATGTGTGGCAGCCGGCATTATATTCTGCGCCGACCCCGCCCCTGGAATCCCGCCCGCACCATCACCACCCGCGACGGCACCAATTACGGCATCATCACCCGCACCTTCAGCCCCCGCAGCGGTGCCACCATCAAAGCCGAGCTGACCAGCGCCGACATTCCCAACGCACACCTGGCGTTCCTGGCCTACGGCTGCAAGCTTGTTGACGCCGACACCACCAACATTAAAATCTGATCCCCGTAGGTGGCCGGAACCCCACCGCTTCGGCCATCTGCAGGCTAGAAGCTGCCGCCGCCCCCACCGCCGCCGCCGAAGCTGCCGCCACCGCCGCCAATATTAAACCCACCACCGGACGAACCGTAAGAGCCAAACCCGCTGCGGTGATGATCATTCATCATCTCGTTAAACAGTGCGCCGGCGACGAAACTCCCCGCGCTGCTACCACTCGAATTATTTTGTCGCATCTCACTATCCACATCCCGCTGCGCCACCCGCAGCGCCGCCTGCGCCTGGGTCGTGGCATGCCGGGCATAGTTGATGGCATCCCGGGTTTGCGACGTCCGTACCGCCACGGCCTTCTCAAATGCCTGTTCCGCATCCGCCAACTTGGTGCGCGCATCCGAACGCACGTACCGGCCCCGGCTGGAGATAAAGTCCTGCGCCGCCCGGATCGCCGTCTGCGCCGCGGCGCTCTGCTGGTCAAACACCCGCAGAACCCGGGCATGGTCCGTAATCCCCGACTGGATTTGCTCCAGCATCTCATCCAACTGCGAATCCATGTCCGTCAACCGCGTCCACGCCGTCAGCGGATCATGATCCTTGATGCCCCGGGCCTCCTGCAAGGCCTCTCGGGCCCGCGTAAGGGTATTCGACACAGCATTCCAATCCAACTGGGTGCCCTGCGCCACACCCTGGGATTTAATCGCCTCGCCTTGCGCGATCTCTCCCTCAATCTCGGCAATCAGTGCATCCAGGTTCGCCTGGGCCGCCGCAATGTCCGACCGGGCCGACTCGATCGCCTTCAACATCCGATCCGCCTGGTTAATGTCCGTCTCCGCGATGCGGATCGCCTCGATCAGACCGGCCTGCTCGCCGGCTGGCCGCGCAGCCAAGTCCCGGCCCACATCAATCTGCTTTTCCGCCTCCGCCAATGCTGCCTGCGCGATCTCCACATTATGGTTGATCGACGACAAGGTTTCCGCCGGGAACGACCGCCGTAGATCCGCCATCTGCTCCATGGCCGGCGTGATCCGGGCCTGCAAATCCACTGTGGACTGCGTGAGTCGCTCCAGTGTTTGCGGCGCATTCACCAGGAGATTACGCATGTCCGCAAAATTCTTCGCCTCCTGATCTAGGACATCATCCGCCTGCCCACACGACGAAATAATCTCAATCAGCAGCGATCGTTTATCAAACTCGCTCGTGTACTTCCGATCATTAATCTGCTGCTGAATCGCAAACGCCTTCTGCAATGTGCTCTGCGAATGTTGCAACGCCTGCGTGAACTTTCGGGTTCGCTCCGTCCCAAATTCGCCCACTGAAATATCCAACTCTGCCTGTGCCGCCTTAATCGATTCGTCGGTGCTAACCAGCTCCTCTGCTGCCAACTGCTCCAACGCCGCCGTACTCAACTGGCTCAATGCTGCTGTGTCCTTAGGATCCAAGGCGCGCCCCTGCTCCACAGCCTTCGCCGTGTCCCGCTTGGACTTTCGTTTAGCCGCATACACTGCACCGCCGCCTGCCGCCCCCAGCAGACCCAGGCCACCCAGCAAGATCGCTGCCCCCACAGCAGCCGACCCCTTTGAGTCGCTTGACGACGAACCGCCGGCCGCCACCTGCTGTGCGGTAGTGATAAACGACGATGCCGCCCCCGCCCAATCATGCTGCCGCAAATGCGACACCACCGCGGTATCTACCTGCTTAAACGACTTGGCGGTAAACGCCTCACTATAGGCATACCCATACGTATTCGACCCCACCGCCAATAAAATATCGTAGCGGCTGGCGGCTATCGGCTTGAGCGCCTGCGTGGCCCACTCCTGCGCATCCATTCCAGGCGGGAACGAGTCCACAAACACAATATAGGCAATCCCATCGGTCTTATGCCGATAATCCTGCGCCAACTTATTGATGGAATCTATTTCCTCTTGGCTTAGCCTACCCGCCTGATCCGTCACTCCCATTGATAACTTGGTGGCCGTACTCGTTCCCTGGGCCTGCACAAACACGCGTTCCCCGGCCAAAGCAAACGGTGAAATACCTATACCCACCGTCATTGCGCACAACACAGCGGCGGTGGGGCGCAGCAGGGGAAAACGTCGAAAAGCTAGTCGTCGATTCATGACCTAAATACTAGTCGGAAACGCTACCCGTCATGCACCGCCAAAAGGTGGCACACTAGGAATATGAAATCACGCACCACGGCCATCATCACCAGCCCGATCCTGCTCGCCATCACCAGCATTCTTGTTCGCGGGAGGTTCCGACCCACTAACACTCGCCACCGGTTTGACACCATCCTCGTGCTCGGCACCACACAATACGGCGGGGTGCCATCGCGGCAGTTTGCCGCCCGACTCCGCTGGGCTGCGGAACTGTGGCACATGCACGGTACCCAAAACATCGTCACCGTCGGCGGGAAACTCCCCGGTGACACCACCACCGAAGCCGAAGTCGGCCGCAATTACCTGCTGCAAGCCAAAGTCGACCCCGACTGCCTCATCCCCGTCCCCGAAGGCAACGACACCCTCGGCTCCTACCACGCGGCCCTCGAACGGCTAGGCGACGACTACCACGGCACCATCCTGATCGTCACCGACCCCAACCATGCGCTCCGCGCCGAACTGCTTGCCAAACAGATTGGGATGAACGCCAGGGTCTCACCCACACCCTACTGTCCGGCGATCTTCCCCACCAAGGGATTCTTCTGGACCCTATCGCACGAGGTTGGAGGACTTATCGTGGTTGCCGCCACCGCCGCCCTGGGGCGTAAACGGGCCGCAACCGTCGAAGACCTGCTGCGCTACGCCCAAGGCATCCTCCGACCATCCCGCATCCACCGCCACAACGTGCTGCGCGCCAACCAGCAGGCCGCGCACGAGCTGGCCCACGAATCGGCAAGCAAACCCGCCGATAAGTAAACCCGCTACCTAGGCATCATCATGTACCACTACACCGACCATGACATCGCCCGCATGTACCACGAACCCGCCAAGCGCAGCATGCTCGTCTCCCACCAGGACGAGCGCGGCCCCTTCGCCCGCGACCGCGCCCGGGTCCTCCACAGCGCCGCCCTCCGCAGCCTGGCCGACAAAACCCAAGTCGTGAGTCCCAAGGAAGGCGACACACCCCGCACCCGCCTCACCCACTCCCTCGAAGTCGCCCAAATCGCCCGGGGCATCGGCGCCGGCCTCGGCCTCGACCCCAACCTGTGCGAAATGGCCGGCCTCACCCACGACATCGGCCACCCACCCTACGGACACAATGGGGAACACGCCCTCAACGAACTGGCGGTACACTGCGGCGGTTTCGAAGGCAACGCCCAAACGCTACGCATCCTCACCAGGCTAGAACCCAAGGTCCTCGACGAACGCGACCACTCCTACGGCCTCAACCTCACCCGCGCCGCCCTCGACGCCGCCTGCAAATACCCCGTCACAAAAACCAACCCCGATGGCACCACCAACCGCAAATACAGCTGCTACGACGAGGACCGGCAAATCTTAGAGTGGGTGCGCGACGGGCACACCGATGGTCGGGCCGCAATGGAAGCCCAGGTCATGGACTTCGCCGACGATATCGCCTACTCCGTCCACGATGTGGAAGACGGCATTATATCCGGCCGCATCCACCTCAACGCGCTCTGGGATCAGGAATCCCTGGAATCCCTGGGGGCCAGCGGCGAGACCGCGTTTGGGGTATCTGCCGACCGCCTTGTCGACGCCGGTGGGCGGCTGCGCAACCTACAGGTGGTGGCGGCCGCAGCCGAATTCGACGGCAGTCTTCGCGGCCGCCGCAATCTCAAGGCCATGACCTCGGAACTCGTGGGCCGCTACGTGGGCGCCATCATCGAGGAAACCATCGCCCACCCCAACAACCAGGCAGGGGAGGGCGGCGATATGAGCGCCGAGCATGGCGTCAATCCTAGTCATGCTCGCCTTGGTCGCATCCACGGCGACCTCATCGTGCCCGACCAGGTGTTGACCGAGGTCACGCTGCTGAAATCCCTCGCCGTCCTCTACGTCATGAACACCCCGGAACGCAAGGAACGGCAACGCAACCAACGCGAACGAGTCGCCATGGTGTTCGAATATTTGACGGCGGGCGCGCCGGGTGCGCTCGACCCGATGTTTCAACTGTGGTGGGAGCAGGCGGAAGACGCGGCGGCCCGGGAGCGGGTGGTGATAGACCAGATTGCCTCCATGACGGAATCCCGGGTGGCGCAGGCGGCGCGGGACGCGGGCGACATGGACGTGGTGTGAGTGGCTGTGGGTTTTGGGTGCTGGCGGGGCGGAAAGCCGTAATGTTTCAGGAGGTTGTTCTGGCTAAAACGCCATGATGGTGGTGACAGAGTATGTCGATGCTTAACGACGCTTCCTTCGGTGATTGAATAGGCTTCATGGTATGAAACCAATTGATGATCCCCAAGAGTTTCAGCGAATCATGGCGGCTCGTAACCGGATTGCGGCTAGCCAGCGTGCGTTGTCCAGGAAGTGGATTTCAGATACCGGGGTGTTTGTGATGGCGGCGGAAGGCATTGTGCATTTTGTAGATGATGAGTACAAGCTTTTTGCTGATGCGTTTCGCGCCGAAGCTCCTGGGCGTTTGTTTGGGGTTTCTAACGAAGATAGGCCTCCGGGGTGGGATCATGCTGTGATGGTGGAGCAGTCAACTGAGGACGAATTTGAGCAGCTTGAAACAGAATTCTATGGTCAGTACTTTCTGCTGTTCTCCGAGGATGAGCGGCACGCGGTGTTATTTACTCAGGCGGATTACAAACTCATTGCCGGCCCGTTGCCGTTTTTACACCGGTTTTTCCCAGATCTTTCCGCACAGAAGCAGGAGTTCATCGAGTTTAAGAACGAAGAGCTTTCCTATAGGCACACTGTCGGGTACGAACAAGCCATGGAAACCGCTGTCCGGTTCATGAATTGGTTGGATTGAGATGAAGCGTTGGGTTGCTTGGAGTGTGTTATCTACCGTGATGGTTTCCGGCAAACTGGGCTGCGTCTTCTTGAAGCTGATCCAGCTGCTGGGAAAATATGATTCCGCTTACCAAGACATTGATGCATGTGACCATTCCCTAGAGGTGCGGAAAGGCAAGCTAAAAGTTATGTTCTTTCGATTTGTTCCCCGTTAGTGTGGCTGGGGTTACCAGTAACTTAATAAGCTTTATTCAAGGGAGTGATGACAATGATGGATCGGGACGAGGAAAAATATCAAGGCTATTATTTGCCGCCAGTTTTAGGGGAACAAATTAAAAAGGCTGTTGCGCAAGTGGGGCCTATGGTTTTTGTGAAGCAGATGTTGACGTTTCGGCTTACGGAAGTAGGGGTGCATGAGGGGGAGGTGTGGGATGCTGTGATGCGGTTATCGCAGGAAGCATATGAGGATCCGGAGTATGTTGTCGAAATCAATCGGCTGGCAGATAAGTACAATCTTCTTGCTGATGATGTATTTGGGTATCCTGGAGGTCCTAAAATGTGCATCGCATTTTTTGCTGTTTCTGATGCGTTAGTGATGGGGTTGGATGCGTCCCTTTCTGAACTGCCGTATCTTGTTTGTGAAAGTCTGATTTGTCGAGTTTGGCCGGATGACAAAATGTACAAGGGTGTCGCGTGGATCATGGATCAGTAGGATTGGTTCCAAGAATTTACGCTGTGGATGATTATACGAAGCTGATCCGGCTGCTAAGAAAACCTATTCATACCAAGAGATGGCAACTTGGAAAGCACATGCCATCTACCTTGGTTTTCCCGTTTCCAGAGAGCAGTCATGTGTGCTAATGCCTTGAGTCCCCAGCAGCTGAATAGGTTTCAAGTATTTTGAGTAATCTTTATGGTAGAAAGTTGTTGACCTGTGTATTTTGGTTTTTCTCCTGAGCTGAATGCTGCTATCGACGCCGGGGCGGCTAAGTATGGCCCGTTGGAGTTGTCGAAGCGGTTTTTGTTTCACTACATGCGGGAAAACGGTGTGACTTATGGTGACGCATGGCAGTGCGTAATAGACTTATCGGAATCTTTCTCCGAGGATCCTGTATATTTTCGCAAAGTAGAGCAGATTTATGCGAAGTACGCGGAAATCATAGACGAAGATTCAGCGGCTACCATAGATGAAGACATCAGGGTCACGGCAAAATATGATGTAGTACAGAGTATTTTAGGTGGTTCAGAGGATCCCATCTCACAATTGATCTATCATATCTGCTATAGCGTTAAGGGTTTTTGTTGGGATGAGGAGCGGATACAGGATAGTTTCGCGGAATTGGACCGGGAGACGGGGATGCCTGATTTCCGGCCACCGGTTATTGCGTTTTCTACTCCTATTGTGTCGTTGGGTGATGCTCGTAAGGCTGTAGCTAGCCGGAGGGACTTGGATCGTCCGTTATCGTTGCTTGATACGTGGGGGTTTGAGTCGCCTACACAGTTTTTGGTGGTGGCGATTTTGTTTCAGGATCGGCCGATGCAGCATCATTCAGTGCCTGGTCAACCGTTTTATAATTGTATCGTTGATAAAAAAGATGGTGCGGTGTACACAACCGACGAGAAAAACGCGGAAGTGTTTGCGCATTTCGGGGAAGACGGCATTCGGGTAGTGAGCATGACGGGCAAAGATAAGGTTTTATGGCATGAGTGGTCCCGCACAATGTTGGAGACGTTGCCGCCGTATCCGGGGGAAGGCTACTAATCTCTTGAATCTTTAGTCATAGAGATATTGTTGACTGAATAGTTTGAAGCCAAAATGATCTTCAAGGTAGTGATAATGATGGTTAAACTTTTGTTTCAGCGGGTTGCTGATGAAGCACGTCCCCCAGCAGTGTTGGGGCGGTATCCAGGGATGCCTGATTATTTTACTGAGGTACTTTTAGATGATTTGGTGGAGTCTGGTGCATGGCTTGACCTGGAGCTAAAGAGGCCGTTTTTGGCTTTGTGGGTTAATGATAGGGATTTTGACAATCCTGATTGGGAAGATCCTATTATTGGTCGTACTCAGAAGAATGTGCGGAAGTTCGCGGCAATGGATCCGGTAGTTGACCTAGAATCACTACGAGGAATGCGGGTATTCCATGACGAACCATATTTCCGATGATTAACACAGCCTAGGGGCTATGCGTGATGGTTAATGAACTGTTTCCTGTTCGTTAGACTGTGGGAAACAGGTGCTAGTTGATGTGGGAGTGTTTGATGTTGATTGACTCTCTAAACGATGCCCGTAAGGTTAAGGCTGTGGTCGCAGCAGAAAATTTGCATCTTTATATGGTGCAGTTGGATAAGTGGGGTTTCCTTAACGAATTCGGCTGATATTGGGCCAGCCCTGACATACCCACCCATTCCTACCAGAGGAGATGATTATTCCGTGATGACAGCAAAAGATTTCCTCGCCTACGTTGAGGAAACCACCCGTAATGAATTATGGATCGATCACGCAGCATGGTATTTAGGCAAAGACGTTTATATCACGGCCGGGGTATCAATAAACTATCCTCCCTACTATAGGTTTTATATCCGTAATGTGAGCGTGGAGCGTTTGTATTCTGTCCAGGAGTACATCCTCGAATTATGGACGGTCGACCCGAAGGTGACGAAACCGTTTTATCTATCAGAAAACACGATCCGGTTCGTGACAGATGATAACGAGTACCTCGACCCTAGGAAAACAGAGCTCATATTCACTGGAGACGAAATTTTCGTTACGGATCGTGATCTTCCTGCACCAGATCCCCGTACAACATGGCAGTTTCTCCGGGACGACATGTCGGCAAAGGAAGTGGAGGAAATAACCCGATTCCATAAGCTCATCTTCGATGACACCATACCTGATTAGCCGCAAGATTCGTGGCGCTAGATACTTCCGGGTATCTGCACATGAGCATTGCGAATAATTATTAGGTGCAATTAGCGCTTTTCTGGCGGTCAGAGCCTCTGCACAATGTGTTCAGCGACTAGTCTCGAACATCGCCCAGGTGAGGCATGCCCAACAAACCCACCGTACCTCACCGCAGCTGCCCCAATAACCTCCTGCTACTTCTCAGCATCCGGGATGACGCAGAAGGACTGGTAGTGGTCCTGGGTGTAAAGCCACACGTCCGGGTCGGTTTCGCTCCCGCCGCCGGTCACAATGCGCCGCTTACCCCGATGATTCAGGCCGGGTGTGTCCACGGTGTATTCGCGGTAATAGTTACGGCCAATGTCGGGGAGTTGTTTTTCATGGTTGCCGAACCGTTTGTTGTCGTTCTCCGGGTATTCGTAGGGCCCGCCAGCCAGAATGTCGTCAATGGTGTTCATGGCCTCCTTAGGCAGCGAATCAACCTGGCATTCCCGGAATTTTTCAAAACCCTTATTGGCTGTCTGGTTTTTTGTGTACGTGGGCGCAGCACTGGAAGCATTGCCGCTGCGGGTGCGATGCTGTGTGCCGGTTGCGGCGCGTGCGGTGGTGTCGGCCGTCGTGGTTTCCGCCGCCGCAACCGCCGACTGTTGGGATGATTCCTGTAGCGTGTCAATTCCAAAATACGAGGCCACCGCCGCCATAATGAGGCCGCCGATGATTACCGGAAGGGTCTTTTTCCTGTCTGCCATGATACGTATTGTTACACACCCCAAGTCCCACGCATAGCAGTGGCGTGCCGTGGTTGACCATCTTGGTACGCTTTAACCATGGCCAGAGGACGCATCCCCAACTCCGACATTCAAGCGATCCGCGAACGCGCCGCGATCGAAGAAATCATCGGCGAATATGTGCAGCTTAAGCCCAGCGGTTCCGATTCGTTGAAGGGACTGAGCCCGTTTAAAGACGAAAAAACCCCGTCGTTTCATGTTCGACCGAACCATGGCTACTACCATTGCTTTTCGACGGGCAAAGGTGGGGACGTGTTTAACTTCCTCATGGAGATGGAACACTTGACCTTCCCCGAAGCCGTCGAGCTAGTAGCAGACAAGATAAACTATCACATCAACTACCAGGGGGGTTCGACCGGGGCGCCGGCGGTAGAGCCCGGCACCCGGAAACGATTGATCGAAGCCAATCGTGCCGCACATGCGTTCTATAGGAAGCAGTTGGAGACTCCCCAGGCGCAGGCGGCCCGCACCTTCCTTTTGGACCGAGGCTTCTCTAAAGAACTCATCTATAGTTTTGAGTGCGGCTACGCCCCCGAGGAGTGGGATGCCGTGACGAAGCACCTGTTGAAAAAGTTTACGTTCCCCGAGTTAGAGGCCGCCGGCCTGTCGGTGATGGGGCGACGTGGTCCCATTGACAGGTTTCGGCGTCGCCTGTTGTGGCCGATTAAAAACATTTCCGGTGATGTGATTGGGTTCGGCGCCCGAAAGCTATTCGATGACGACCAGCTGGGCAAATATTTGAATACCCCGGAGACATTGTTGTATAAGAAGTCCAAGGTGCTCTTTGGATTGGATCGGGCAAAGAAGAATATTGCCAGCAGTCGTCAGTGCGTGGTGGTGGAGGGGTACACGGATGTGATGGCGATGCATGCCGCTGGGGTGGCAACGGCCGTGGCTAGCTGTGGTACCGCGTTTGGGGATGATCATTTGCAGATGATTCGCCGCCTCATGCTTGACGACACTTATTTCCGTGGCGAACTCATTTATACCTTCGACGGGGATGAGGCCGGCCAAAAGGCTGCCAAACGGGCGTTCGAAGGAAACCAAAAGTTTACCGGTCAGTCGTATGTTGCTGTCGCCCCCGATAACCTGGATCCGTGTGATTTGCGGCTACAGAAGGGGGACGCGGCGGTTCGGGATTTGGTGGCATCCCGGGTGCCCATGTTTGAGTTCATGATCCGAGCGGTGATTGCCGACTATCGGTTGGACACACCCGAAGGCCGGCTGCAGGCGATGCGGCGCGCCGTGCCGATCGTGGCCAGCATTCACGATAGGGCCCTGCAGTCCGAGTACGCCCGGCGGCTCAGCGGCTGGGTGGGGTGGATGGATGAGGATGAGGTGTTGTCCCAGGTGCGATTCGCGGCCCGGAACCCGCAGCAGGCGGAGCCTCGTCGCGCCATCCGGTTCGATAGCGATGCCGCAGTAGCGGTGGATGCGCCGCAGGCCCGGTTGCCGCAGCCCGATGCCAAGAGCATCCAGTTGTGGCCGCAGCGGGAGAGTCTGAAGCTGGCGTTACAGTACCCAGGTGTGGTGGCCGATGGCTTCGATGCGGTCCCCGAGGCGGCGTTTAGCTTTGAGACCTACCGGGTGATTCGGCACGCCATTGCGCAGGCGGGTGGGTGTCGCGCCGCGGTGGTGGGGGAGTGGGCGGGCATGGTCGCCTCAGAGATTGATGATCTTATTGGCCGGTCCCTGGTTTCGGAACTCGTGGTGGAGGACATCCACCTACAGGGTGAGAGCGTAGAAACGTATTGGGATCGTACCGTGGCCCGGTTGCAGGAACAGCAGGTGAGTAATGAGATTTCCCAGTTGAAGAGCCAAATGCAGCGCATGCGCCCCAGCGATGACGAGCAGGCCTATCGGTCCATGTTCGCCAATCTTATTGCGCTGGAGCAGCAGAAGAAACAGTTACTTGCCCGAGCGTTTCAATGATCAGTGGCGAGGTGCCGTATGGTAGAGCGTCGTAAAGCAAGCCGATCATGCTATCTATGCGTTTTTAGTGATGGGTTGCTTTCGTGGTGGGGATGGCGCTGGACGTCCTAGGCGTGGTGCTTGTGGTTTGTTTCGGTGCGATTCCGCTGATGGCGGTCTCAATCTTGCGGTTGGAATCAATCTCGTTGGGCGGGGAACAAGCGGCCAGGGAGGCTCCTAGCGTGATGATGGCGCACGATGTGGCGAGAGAGCGGCGGAAGATACTAGACATGGGGGATCCTTTCGCACGAAAGTGAAAGATTAGTTGCCCCAAATGTTACGTATTCGATATGAATTTTTAATTACGACACGCCCTAAATATCGTGGTATTTTACGAATTTTCCCCTATGGGGTTTAATCGTCGTCCCGCTCCAGGATAGTAATATCATCCGATTTATTGAACTTAGATTTATTGAGATTTTTTACTTCCTTCATGCGGGGCTGCGGATCAAGCTTATTGGCTATAGCCTTCCGGGTTGCTGTCAAAATCTGCTTGGTAGCTGGGGAATTTATTGCCACCTGGTATCCCTTTTTAATTTGTTCGTAGCGCCGGCGACCCGCCTTGGTGCCAAAGACGTAACCCGCGGCAGCACCGATAACGAACTGGATCATGGAAAGTCCCACTCCTTATATAAAAGCTTGTCAAGGAAGAAAGTAGTGTGACTGCCACATTACCGAAGAAACCACAATGGTGGTTAGCGCCTCCAGTAACCCCCGCTAGCCCCACAGGCCCTGCAAAGATTTCGGGGTGGGTCAGGTCGCACAAACACAAAAACCGCCTCGGTGGCGGTGGTGGTGAAATGAAAAGCTCCCCCAACTGGACTCGAACCAGTAACCCTTCGATTAACAGTCGAATGCTCTGCCAATTGAGCTATGGGGGAATGGGTTTTGCCACACAATCACTGCGCTGGCAACGAATGAAACTATACAATGCCCCGCTGATTTTAGGCAAATTTGCTGGTCAGTGCGATAAAATCCCTCATTGGCCGCAAGAATGATTCGGCGGCGGCGGGTGATGCGGCGTGCGGGTGTTCCGGGGTGGGAGGAAAATTTGGGTATTCGGGTGTTGAGTTCGTTACTATGTGCTATGACCCGCTATACTTTTCATTCGTGTCTTGCAATGGCTATTATGTAGCAGGATCGCTTTAAATTTGGGGCTATAGCTCAGTCGGTTAGAGCTGCGGACTCATAATCCGTCGGTCCCGGGTTCGAGCCCCGGTGGCCCCACAAACACACCCCAGTTCCACGCCAGGAGCTGGGGTTTTCCCATTATCGGCATGCTTTACGACGCCGTAACGGTGCTACCTCATTCGGGTAGCAGTCGTCTTGTACCTCGCCATGTGGGGGATTCCCCATCCTCATGGTGGCCGCCTTGCGAATTAGTTAGGGTGGCGGCAATCCGTCAATCGTCGACAAATCATGGGAAGTGATGAATGCCGAACACCAACGACACCCAACTCACCAACGATCGCACAAGAGCGCAGGTTGTTACCGCGCGCACCGTGGCGGAAGCCGCCCGGAAAACCGGGGAAAAGGTCCAATCCCGGATCATTATTGTGGAAAATCTAGCGGACACCTCACTGGTGATCGACCAGGCGGGCGACCCCAATGTGGCGGTAGAACCACCAACGGAGCCATCCCCGGCGGCCGACCTTAGCCCCATCATGCGGCGACTCGCCGCCCTAGAGGCCACACCAACCCCGGCCGCCACCGTGGCCGAACAGGTGCAGGCATCGGCGCGACTGAACCGCCTCGCCGACCACGCCGGCATCACCACCCGCGCCATCGGCATCGGCTGGGAAGATACCTCCAATGCGGCACGCCGCAACTGGTCCGAAATCGCCCGTGCGGCGGTCACCAGGGGATATAACACCATCGACCTGGCCGTGGGCCGCCCCGAATGGACCCTTTTCCAGTGGCCGGCCCACCCCGAATGGGTGTCGTTAGAACCGCAGGAAAACCCCCTCCGCGATGTGATCGCCACGCTCCGGGCCAATGGGATCGAAAAAATCTACCTCACGCTCGACATGATGGTGTCGACCTCGCTGGCGAAATTCCCGGAATGGAAGGCAATATCCAGGGACGGCACCATTCGGAACATGCCCTCACCGGCGGCCCTCACCCGCAGCCCGATCCGGGACATGCTCGCCGGCGCCGTGGCGCAGGTTGCCACCCAATTTGGCGACATCATTGACGGGATCATCATCACCGAACTCTTTTGGGACTCCGGGTCGTTCTCCGACAACGACCTGCTGCTCTACCGCAGCGACACCGGCGCCACCGACTGGCCCCGCAGCGACGATGGGGCACTCCAGGAAACCCCCGAATACCAGGAATGGCTCACCACCAAAATGGCGAATTTCATTGCCCACTGCCGAAGCCTGACCGCCGGCATCCCGCTGGTCATGGACGTGCGGGTGAACTGGAACCAGCCACTAGCGGGCCGCCCGGACAGCGGGCACGACTATGCCAAACTACTGCGGGTAGCCGACGAAATCCAGCCATGGGTGTACTACGACACTGGGGAAGAATCGAAAGCGGTCGCCCTGGTGTCCGCCCTCAATAAGCAGTGGCCGGGGCGGGTGCGGCCCGCCCTCGGCCTATGGTCGGCAACCCCAGCCTCGGTGGGGAAGACCCTCGCCGACCTGGCCACCGCCCACCGGGTGCAGGTCACCCCCTACTCGAAAATGGGAACCCTGCTCCACTGATTATGGCCTGCGGCAGATTAGCCATTACCGCTCGTCGGGTGGCGATAACCGTTGGAAAGCCACCACGCACCCGCAGGCCAGCAGCAGCACGCCCGCGAGCGCCCACATGAGCGTCGAAAAGCCCACGGGCAGGCGGGCGACGAGCGGACCCAGGCTGGCGCCAATAAACAGCACCGCACCGTTGACCGCCATGCCGCCGGCGCGATAAGGTGCCGAAGCTTGGCCGAATAGCGTAATCATGGTGGGCACGGCCATGGCAATACCCGCCACAAACACCAGGCTGGCGACAATAATCCCCCACAGCGTTGCGGACAACAACCCCTCCAACAGCAACCCCAGGGCGGCGACAATAAAACTGATGCGAGCAATGGTCCCTATGGGTATGCGGGCCGCGATGCGACCAATAACCAGCGCCACGCACATGCTCGGCAGGCCCGCGAGCCGTAGCCAAATCAATTGCGACTGCGACATCCCAATGCTCCCCAGGTGCGGTCCCAACGCGGAATACATGGCCACGAAACTCATGAGCACGGTCACGTGCGCTAAACACAGAAATTGCGTGCGTGGCTTTGCGACGATCTGGCCTACCACCACAAAACTCTGCCTCATGCTGCCGGCCGTGGTGGCGTGGAGAATCTCCACCATGCGCCGCGCCGGGAAGAGTGACAGAAAACACAAAATAAGGAGAATCGTGCTGCTGAGGAAAACCGCCCGCCACGTGGCGAATGTGAGATTGATCGCAGCGGCAAATACCTGACCGACAATGCCGGCCACCAAGAACGCGGTGGACATGGCCCCGATAGCCGTGGGGCGGCGGGTGATCGGTAGCGCCTCGGCAAGGTAGGCCAGGGCGATGGGGGCGAAACTGGCGGCCGAAAACCCCTGCAATCCCCGGAGCACACCAAGCGTCGGCAGGTTGGGGGCCATGGCGCAGCAGGCGGTGGTGAGAATCAGAAGCGTCATGCCGCAGAGCAGGATTTTCTTGCGGCCATACCGGTCAGAGATCGGCCCCCAGATGAGAAAACCGCTGGCGTAGCACAGGCTAAACGCGGTGGAGAGGGCGAGGGTGGCATCCCCACCGAGACCGCGGCCGACCGGTGCGATCAGCGGGATTGCCAGATAGAGCTGGGTGAGTACCACAAGTGCGGTAGCCACCAGGAACACCACGGTGCTGGTGGTGGCCGGGTACTCCGGTGCGTGGTCGGGCGATGGTGGTTGTGATGGTCGTTGTGACATGCGAAACCTCAATTCCAACTTTTTGGTTGGAGTTGAGTATAGGCGACTGTGGCATAATTTCCAACCTTTTAGTTGGAATTGTCGCGGTACACTGCTAGAGACCGCGACACCACCGTTGGCATTGCCGCGGCCCGCCTATCCCACAACCTCTCACCGCAAAGGACCCCCATGGCCTGGGACATCGAAGGAACCAAAACCAAAATCCTCACCGCCGCACTCGCCGAATTTGCCCACAACGGCCCCGACGGCACCACCGTCGCTAAAATCGCCGCCCGGGCCGGAGTCAATAAGGAACGCATCTACAATTATTTCGGCGACAAACGCCAACTTTTCACCCACGTTCTCCGGGAAGAACTCGCCAAGGTAGCTAAGGCCGTGCCCGTGCATTCCTTCGCCACCGAAGACATTGGTGACTGGGCGGGCCGCGTCTACGACTACCACTGCGTCCACCCCGAACTCAACCGCCTCATGCGGTGGGAAGGCCTCTACTTCGACGCGGAAGTGCCCGACGAGGAGCTACGTAGCACCTACTACAATCGGAAAATCCAGGCCATCCACGCCGGGCAGGCGGCCGGCACCCTAGCCACCACTATCGACGCCGATCACCTGGCTTTTCTGATTCTGTCTATCGCCGGCTGGTGGTCTGCGGTTCCCCAAGTTGCCCGCATGTTCACCGGCCCCGAAACCGACGCCGAACACGCCCGCCGCCGCGAATCGGTCATCACGGCCGCCCAATTATTGGCGGGCACTTACAATCAATAGCCGTGGGTGACGTAGATACCGTAATTCATAACCTCTATCAAACTTTCGACCTCATTGGGGTGGTGCTCAACGGCATCATCGGCGGCGCCATTGCCAGGCAACGAAACTTCGACTTCGTGGGCTTCGTGTTTCTCGCCTTATTCTCCGCCCTCGGCGGCGGCATGCTGCGTGATGTGCTCATGCAAAAAGGCACCGCCGCCGCCATCGCCAACCCCACCTATTTGCTCCTGGCCTGCTGCGGGGCAACCATCGCCCTGGTCACGCATTTTAAGGGGAACACCTGGGAACTCTTTAAGGTGCACGGCGACGCCATCATCCTGGGCGTGTGGTCCGTCACCGGCTGCGTGAAGGCCCTGGTCTTCGACATGCCCCTCGTGTCCGCGGTCTTCATGGGCGTGCTCACCGCCGTCGGGGGCGGCATGATCCGGGACGTCGTGACTGGCCAGATCCCTAGCATATTTGGGGGTGGTACCCTCTACGCCGTGCCTGCCACTATCAGCGCCGGTGCTATGACGCTATTCTACGTCACTGGACACCAAGCCCTGGGCATGATTATTTCCCCAATAATAGGCGGTGGCCTGGTCATTCTCGCCTATTGGAAGGGCTGGGTCCTGTTCCGCAGTAGCGAGTGGGCACCTGTGAATATGACCGCGGTGCAGCTCCGGGAACTCGCAAAACGCTCCGAACGGCAGGGGTGGAATATGGCGCGGCGGATAAAAAAGAAAATCGAGGGAGAGTTTTAACGAAGATTCCTTCCCGCAGGTCGGTAGCATATATCTCGTGACCAATGCGCTTTCCTCTCTCCTTGACTATCATCTTTCCGCTTGGCCAGTGCCGAATGCCGCCGGCGCGGTGTTCACTAACGGCACTACGGTGGCAACCGCCGGCGACCAAAATAGGATTTTCGAACTGGCGTCCGTGACGAAACTGCTGTCAGCCTACAGCTTCATGGTGGCAGTAGAGGAGGGGGTCTTCGATCTCGACACGGTCATCACGGAGCAAGGCGCCACGGTCAGACACCTATTATCCCACGCCGGTGGGGTGGGATTTAGGGAAGAAGACTCAAGAAAGCCCGTGGGCACGCGCCGCATCTATTCCTCCTATGGCTTCGAACTGTTGGGCGATCGGTTGGTGTCGGAGACCCAAATGGGGTTCGGCGAATACTTCACCGCGGCCGTGTTCGAACCGCTGGGAATGGTGAACACTACGCTATGGGGATCGCCGGGGCATGAGGCGCGTTCCACCGTGGCCGACCTTCGTAGGTTCGTGGCCGAAATCATGGCCCCCACCCTGCTTGACCCCGCCACCGTTGCGGAAATGTGGACACCCCAATACCCGGAACTCAACGGCATTGTTCCCGGTTACGGCATGTTTAAGCCCTGCCCATGGGGGTTGGGCTTCGAAATCAAAGGGGCAAAAACCCCACACTGGACCGGCACCCAACTGCCAAGCGACACGGTGGGGCATTTCGGCCAATCAGGCACATTCGTGTGGGTGCACCCACCCACGCGCCGGGGGGCGATTGTTTTAACCGATCGAGCATTCGGGGAGTGGGCGAAGCCGGTCTGGACGCGGCTCAATGATGAGCTATGGCAGGCATTGGCGACATAGGCACCCACCAGATCTTAGTAATTGACGATAGATGAAAAGATTTTTTATAGGGATGATGCTAATAGGGGCGACTGAAATTTTGATAAAAACAACTGGTAAGAGGTCACTCTAAACTTTTGGTTTAACTTTAAAAGACCTGGTTAAAGTGCAAGTTTAGAGTTGCTGATGGGGACAGAGTTGTAGTTGAATCGTAAGTAAATCAAAGTGATAGATGTTCATATTGATGCTGTTTCGTATTGGTGTTGAGGCTAGGCCGTTGGGGAAGACGATCCTCGTCTTAGCGGGAGTACCCCATGACTCCCGCTTTCACCATCAGTAGAGAAACGGTTACTTACAGTGGAAAAAGAAGTGCAGCGCATTGCTGTCTTACACGTGAGCGGTATGCCCCGCGCCTACCGCCCCCGAGTAGAACAAGCAATGCTCGACGTTATCACCTCCGAACCCATGTCAGCAGCACCCGGCGCGGACGTTTTGGACGCGACGTGGTGCACCAGGTGGCAGCGCTCCGGTGTTGCTGCCGGTGCCGTTGATTGCCGTCAGGTGCTTAGCGGCACTGATGAAGAACTAGATATATTCTCCGGGGTCATGAGCCTCATGGCCGGGGAGTACGGTTTCCAAGCCTATGTGGAGCTTGTCGGTTAGTTCGTAGACTGCTCACAAAAGCGGAGCACGTCTGCGAAGGTGCGCATAGCGAGATAGGCTTCGGCGTTGGTTTTTACGCCGAAGGTTTGTTCGCAGCGTACCGCTAATTCAATAAGATCAAGGGATTGGAACCCTAGGTCGTCGATAAGCAGCGAATTATCGGCGATGTCCTCGGTGGTGACTCCGGCAATAGATGCCATGAGGGTGCGGAGTTTAGTGGCGGTAGTGGCTTCGGCGCTGGTTGAAGCTGCGGCGGTGTCGGTGTGTAACGCGGCGAGTTGTTCTTGCAAGGAAGTCATAGTTTGACCTTAATAGAGACGGTTACGGGAATGCAGATAAGAATCAAATAGGATAGGGCAAAAGGGTAATCTGGGACCCATGGTGTTTGCTCTTGTGACCAAGAAGTTTCGGGCCTGGAGAATTGCCCGCAATACGCGGGGCCAGGAATTCAAACCGCCCCAATTCAGTCAGGGGCATCGGGTAGGAAAGCTACGCTACTACACCGAGGGTGACGAGAATTCGCAGTTCACCCTGGTTTTTGTGCACGGTTACACATTGGCCGCGCAGGCGTGGCATGTGCAGGTGGCGGCGTTTGCCGACCAGGTGCGGTGTATAGCCATGGATTTGCGGGGGCACGGAAAGTCGGATCCCGTCCCAGCGTCGGAATGCAATATTCCCGATGCGGCGGATGATGTGATGGCGGTGTTGGACGATGCCGGGGTCACAACCCCGATTATTTTGGTGGGTCATTCGCTAGGCACCATGGTGGTGCTGAATTTTTTACGACGCTACCCGCAGTTTCGGCTGCGGTGTCGGGGTGTGGTGCTGGTGTCGGCATCGGCGCAACCGTTTGCTTCGGAAGGTATGACGCAACTGCTGAAACTACCGATCGTGAATTCGCTCCGGCATGTTGCCGAGGAAAACCCCGAGGACGTGCAGGCGTTACGGTCGGCGGTTACCAATGTGGTGGCGCCGGTAGTGACGGCAGCTGCGGCATTGGCCCACGAGGAAGACATGCGGAAACTACACATCAAACTTATCGACGACACCCCGTTGGCGACGATCATCGGCTTCCTGGATGATCTGCAGGAGGAAGACGAAACCGAGGCCTTGGCCCAGCTGTCTAGCATACCGGGGGCCGTGCTGGTGGGGGCCGATGACATGTTCACACCGGTGGCCAGCTCGGAATACATTGTGCAGCATTGGCCGGCGGCCCGGCTGACGGTGGTGCCGTCGGCGGGCCACATGCTGCCCCTGGAAAACCCGGCCGCGGTGAACACGGCGATTTCGGCGGTGCTGGCCGCGGCGACCCCATAGCAGTGGGGGGAGCGATGAATCATTATCCGATTCCGCGGGACTACCCGGAATACCAGTCGCCCCCGAAAAAGGTATCCGATGGACGGCGGTTTTCCATCTATGCGGCGCTTGACGCCGTGTTCATTGTGGTGGCCTTGGGGTTGGCGCTATGGCTGGCCTACATTCTGCTGGTGGGGTCGTTCGTGTGGTCGGTCAAACTGGTCATCCCCCTGACGTTTGGGTGGGCCACCCTGGCGTATTTGGCGCTCCCCAGGCTGCACCAGCTCTTCACACTATTATATGTGCCTAACTATTTTATTGGTAGGACGAAAACCGTGGATGGGATTTTAGGGGACCCGGTTAATCTGGCGTTCGACGGCACGGAAACAGACGTGCATGCTGCCATGCGGAACGCGGGGTGGGTGCCGGCCGACCCCATCACGTTACGGTCCTCGTGGAACATCATCATTTCCTCGGTGTTCGGCACCTCATACCCACAGGCCCCCGTGTCAAACCTGTACCTGTTTGACACCAAACAGGATTTTGCCTACCAGCAGGAGGTGTCGGGTAATGCGTCACAGCGGCACCACGTGCGGTTTTGGCGGGTACCGGAAGGGTGGGTACTCCCGGGCGGTCACCGGGCGGATTGGCTGGCCGCCGGCACCTACGACCGGTCGGTGGGGTTTTCCAGCTTCACATTCCAATTCACCCACAAGGTGGATGCCGACACCGACCTGGAGCGAGACTACATTGTGAAAACCCTACGGTTCAGCGACCACGACATTGGGGTGGAGGTGATCCGGGACTTCTCCACCGCCTACCACCAGCGCAACGGTGGGGGCGACAAAATCAACACCGACGGAAACCTGCCGATCATCGACGTGCGCGATGCCGCCCATCGCACCCCCATGCCGGCGGCTAAGAAATCGCTCCGGAAGTGGAAAGACCCGGCCGACCATGGGGTGCCGCCCGTGTCACTCCTTGTCGCCGGCGGGCTGCTCGTCCTCAACATTGTGGGGGCAATCCAGCTAGGCATAGTCGCCCTGACCGGCCAGGATTGGGGTTGGCTACTTATCGACGACGGTGCCGACGAACCCTGGTGGATCCTGCTGCTCATGCCATTCATGTCCCTCATCGAGATTTTCCTGCTGGTAGGCACCCTCCTGCGGCACAAATGGGCCCGCATCGGGCTCATGGTGTTGTGCGTGATCTCTGCGGTACAAACACTTGTAGCATTAACGGGGGAAACCACATCGTTCCGGGCCGTGTTGTTCGCATTCTTGTCGGTGTTTGTGGTGTTGGGAGTGAGTGGGGATAAAGTCCGGGAATGGGTGTCGGCGGAGCACACAACGCTGCGGACCAAGCAGCAGGCATGAAGACGCCCCTACCCCCGGCCGTAGAATCGGTGCTATGAATAAAAGATCCGTGATGGTATCCGCCATCCTCGCGGCCATTGCGGTTGTCACCCCGACGGCAACCGCGGAACCCGCCAACCCCGACGGTCTGGTTGCCGCCTACCATCTCACCACCAAAGATGGTTGGTCCAATGATCTACAAAGCATCGTGTGGAACGAAAAAGCCAAACACTACGATCTGTACTTCCTCCACTCCGCTGACGGCGCCGAAAATCCACTAGGGCCCAGAGGCCAAGACTGGTACCACACCACAACCACCGATTTTGTGCACTTCACCGACCAGAAACAAGCCATACCCGCCAGCGGTGGACACGCCACCGACGGGTGGAAATCCGCCTGGACCGGTTCCGTCATCAACCGCGGCGGCACCCCCACCGCCTACATTTCCGGCCTGAAGAAAACCGACGGTTCCCAAAACATTTGGGCCGTGGCCAGCACCGACGGGGGCGCCACCTTCACGAAACCACTCAACGACGGCAAACCCGTACTCGACATCACCGCCCCCAGCGCCTCAGTCAACCGTACCGACGAACGCGACCCCTACGTTTTCACCTACAACGGCAAAACCCTCATGTATGTGGCCGAAGGCGACCACATCGGGGTGTACCGCTCTACCGACGGCATCCGTTGGACCAAGGCTGATGCGGCAGCGGAGGCAAAAATCCAGCCTGCAACCTTCTTCCGCGGCCGCACCTGGGCCGATAACGCACCGATCGAATGCCCCGTCCTGAAAACCATGAAAACCCCCGCCGGTGACAAACAAGTTCTCTTCTTCGGCGCCAAAGACGCCAGCCGCGGGGAAACCACCGGCACCTACTACACGGTGGGGCACCTCGACGCCAACGGCATGTTCGTCGCCGACACCGACACCCAACGCCTCGACCACGGTCCCGACTACTATGGTGCCAACTTCACCGGCAGCACCGACATCACCACCGTGGAAGCCACCATCACCTCCCTGGGCTGGGTGGGCAACTGGAACTACACGGCCGACGGGGTGCACGCCACCGACAACGGTAGTGGCCCCTACCTGCGCCGACTAGGGTCTTACAGCCTGGCCAGGGAGCTCACCCTGGGGGCGGACAACCGTATCACCCAAAAACTAAAAACCAGCGACCTGAAATACCGCAATGTGAAAACCCACACCGGCGTGACCAAAGACAAGCCCATCTCCGCCACCGGAAAACCTTGGGTTGATCGGAAAGACACTAATGGCGACGTGTATGGGCTTTACGACGTACCAAACCAGGATGCTGCCCAAAAACACACTCTGCGCTTCCGTAACATGGCTGGTAACTACACGGGTCGGATCTACATTGACCTGTGGCAGGGTGGCGACTGGGTGCGGTTCAACTACGACCCCACCGACGGCTGGTATAACGTGAAGGCTCGCGCCGGGGAGCTTGACAACAGCAAGAAGGGGCAGGATTCCACCCACTACTATTTTGATGGGCTTTTGGGTAACGGCAATGGGTACAGTGCCCAATCCTTGGTGCAGGACCAGCGGGACATCACCCTAGAGGTGTACACCGATACCACCTCGGTGGAGTTCGTGTTCCCCAATGGACACACCTTCACGATCGCTAGGTTCTCCCAGTCGGACAAGCAGGACTTCAAAGTGTTTACCGAGGACCCGACCGGCAAGAACACCGTCGACATTGAGGTAGGGGACGTGGGGAGGTAACAGTCCAGTAACAATATGATGTGATTGCTTGGGGCGGAATTGGGGCTGTATTTCAACCAAAATGGTTATTTGACTACGGATTTTCAGCCATAAGTGATTCTTGATGCGTTGCAGAAGTGTACAATGTTGTTCCATTGACAGTTATGCAAGGCTAGGGTAGCCTAATCATATTAAATTTTATAATAAATTAGCAGTTCGAAAGAAGATTTAATATGACTGTGGATGAATCGGAAAATGCCCCGTCACCCAGCGATCATGGGTTATCATCCGAGATTCACGCTGACCGTCCAATAAGACTTATGGTTGATAACGAGACGCGAAAAATGACTGTTCGTGATCTGGTTATTGCTGTGGCGATCGGCATTGTTGGTTCCATCATTGTGGTGGGACTAATTTATTTCCAGGCTTTTGCCAGTATCGCCCATATTTATTTAGTTTCATTATCGCTTGGACTTTGGCTTGTTCCGTGCATTATGCCATTGCTGATAATTAGAAAGCCCGGTGCCAGCATAATTGCCTGTTTGGCAATGGGGGTTATCAGTGCGCTAACCAGTCCGTTCGGCTATCTCGCCATCTTCTCGCTCGTTATTGAGGGAGTCATTATTGAGCTCCCATTCCTGGTCGCGTTATATCGAAAATGGCATAACTATCAATTTGTTATATCTGCGATATTGCTATCAATCATGATGGGGGCCTTAGCGCCAGGAGCGGTTGGCGTTGAAACACCATCCCCAATGATGTATTTACTTTCCGTTATCATCGCCATGTTTTCCTCGCTGGTCTGTTTGTTTTTCTGCATGCGATTGGCACGTAAACTGCGTGATTCGGGAGTTTTAAAATAGATGAGGCATATCGACGTAGAGCATGTTGGTATTCGCTACGCAGGGCAGCAGTGGCAGCCTTACGACGTGAGCTTCCGTGTTACTGCAGGAACCGTGCATCTCTTAACCGGGCCATCGGGATCAGGAAAAAGTAGTCTCATGCGGATGATTGCTGGGCTCATTCCTGAACATGTTTCTGCTGATTGTGCAGGCAGGGTGGTATTTTTTGATGATGTCACCAACGAAACTAGGCCATTGAACTTCGGTGATGTTGCCTATGTTGGGCAAGACCCAGACAGTCAAGTTACTTGTCGACGAGTCGTGGATGAGGTGGCTGCTACTTTAGAATTTCATCAAGTACCTGCCCATGAAATAGATGATCGTGTCAGTCATGCTCTCCATTTGGTAGGGCTGCATGATGTGGCCAACCATACCCCATGGAACTTATCAGGTGGACAGCGGCAACGTTTGGCAATTGCTTGTGCGTTAGCCCGCAACGCTTCAGTATTGCTTCTTGATGAGCCAACTGCGAATCTTGACGTGGCGGGCAGAACGGAATTACATGATCTCATTCGATCGCTTCGTTCTCAAGAACGAATCATTCTCATGGTGGATCATAATCTGCATAATGTTGTGGACTGGGTAGATACTGTCAGCATTATTACCGAAGACGGCGTGATAGCTACGGATACAGTCATTCAGGAAACACTGTCTAGGGCGAAAATCCCGGCAATATCACAAAACACTAGATCTCATTCACCACAGCCACAGTCTGCCGGCATCGGTCTTGCTCTCAAGAATATTGCAGTGCGCCATAGGCTTCAGAACATAACATTTGACCTACAGAAAGGAAAAATAACCGCACTGATTGGCCGTAATGGGGCAGGGAAAACCTCAATTATGTGCTTGTTAGCAGGTCAGTGTAAATATAACGTTGGTCAATTATTAGAAGATGGGAATAAGGTTCATCGTGTTTCAGATGGGGCTGTAGCGTGGTCCTCACAAAACCCGGAACACCAATTTTCTCGATTGACCGTGCGAGAAGAGCTTGCTATTGGATTAGCTCACATGGACCCCCAGGGGGTTCTTACTACCGCAGATATAGAAAAACTTCGAGATGATTTAGGACTTGCTCGCTTAGGCGAGAAATCGCCCTATATGCTTTCTGGTGGGCAAAAACGACTTTTGGGCCTATGGCTAGCCATAGCTGCCAATAGGAAATATTTATTGCTTGATGAACCTACTGCTCATCTAGACGAAGCCGGAATATCAATTATTACCAGCATCATTCAGAAAATTTCTGCGGCTGGTGGCACCATACTGTTGGTCAGTCATGATTTAGCACTCATCACGTCCCTGGCAAACCATGTTGTTGCGTTAAAAGATGGAGAAATCTTATGGGATGGTCTTGTTGAAGATTTCATCAACAACAACGATGTTAAGGTGCAAACGGGATTATTGCCGGGTGTGGATGAAACGACCAAATCTCCTGCCTCTTCCACAACAAACGAGAGAAATCAGACGCCACGATACAACCCCTTGGTGCCCCCCATCTATGCATTATCAGCCATCACCATAGCACTTATTACATCATCACCAGGGGTTCTTGGAGCAATGCTTCTTATATGCCTGGCATCCTTGGTCTATTTTGATTCATCTCTCCGTAACGTGGCCATGAAGACTGAAGCGATAGCGATAATCGGTATTGTTTTCGGGCTATTGGGGGGTCGCGGCACACTCTATAACGGTGGAACAGCGGACCTCTTTACACATGCACTCCAGCATGGGCTACTGATGGCTACCATTTGTGCTGCATCTGTTGCCGCATTCACTGCTACCCGCATTGAAGATTCTCTGGATTCGCTTTCTCAAAACTTCCCAATCCCATATACATGGTGCACAGTGGCACTTACCGGCAGCAGTATTAGTACCTATATTGCCTACGATCTGCCTGCTGTTGCTAGTGCCGCTCGGCTTCGAAGCGTATATCCTGGCCGGACGCTGCATAATTTTTGGGTTCGCTTGACACTGCCCATTCGATATGCATTACCACTTTATATCAGTGCGATTCGTTATGGGGGACGATTATCGGAAACGCTCATAAGTCGCGGATTCGGTCTTTACCCACGACGAACTTACAGAACACTATTCCCATGGCGGCTAGGGGACACCATTGCCTCCGTCATAGCAGTGATCATTGTGTTAGTACTCACAGTAGCTATCCACTAATAACTATTTACCTCGGGAAGGAACCATTATGACCAGTAACTTCATCAATATTCTCACTTCATATCATGGCGTAGATGATATCGGAATTACATTTATCGGCGACTCGGCTGCGTCGGATACTTTCTACCCATATGGGCAATTGGCACATGATATTCCTCCGATTGCAGGTGCGCTGAGCAAAGCTGGAATTTCCCAAGGTGATTGGGTGCTATTTCAACTCACCGACAGTCGTGAAATCATCCAATGCTTCTGGGCCTGTGCATATCTCGGTGCGGTACCGGTCATGTTGCCACCAGCACTCACACAGGCCGATACCGAACGAATCAACCATGTCAGTGACGTTACAAACAAAGCACCAGTGCTTGTCGACGAGCGTACTAAGCCCATTGTTACTGCTGCATTAGATGGAGTTGACATCTATGCAGTCAACGACTTGCTTGCACATCCCGACCTAGATAATGCGCCAACGGAACCAGCCGCTGTCGCAGGCGATGATATTCGCCTTATCCAATTCTCTTCTGGTTCTACCGGAAACCCAAAGGGAATTCTCGTTACTGAGAACGAACTACTCAGTTCTTTGAAAGCCACAATACCGCGTCGCCCCTACACGGTTCGGAACTCAATGCTGACATGGTTACCACTAACCCATAACCTGTCACTTGTAGGCTTCCATATTTATTCCATGTTCCAAAGCTTCAACCAATCACTCATGCCCACATCTGCGTTTATCACTAACCCAGTATCGTGGCTCAATGCAGTAACCCGGTTGCAACCTTCAGTCACGGTGTGTCCTAACTTTGGTTTCCAACATGTGCTCAACTACTTCAAAATCCGTCCGTTACCAGCGGATAATGACATTGATCTCAGTAGTGTGAAAAAACTAGCAACTGGATCCGAACCAATCGATGCGCCACTGGCCCGGAAATTCACCGATGTACTCATACCACTTGGGCTGCATCCTCAAGCAATTTGCCCTGTATATGGCATGTCTGAGGCTTGTTTAACCATTTCTTCTGCCGATGTTTATGAAGGCATTAAAACAATTGTCTTAGACCGCTCCGCTATCACAATCGGTCAGCATCTTTCCGATATCACTGATCCACATGGTGCAGAATTTGTGTGCCTTGGTCGAGAAGTTCCTGGTGTCAATATCACCATTCGAGATGACAACGCTGAGATTCTTGGCGCAGACACTGTAGGTGAGATCTACATTTCAGGTGCCCCACTCACCAAAGCAGCCATCACCGATAATGGTGTGACGCCTCATAAATTCACAACAGACAATGCTTTTGGCACAGGTGACATAGGTGTTCTCCATGATGATGAGCTCTATATTATCGGTCGGAAAAAAGACATCATCTTCATCAACGGTAAAAATTATTATTCACCAGATCTCGAAGGATTACTTTCTCATGAGTTAGGAATAGAGACCGCAGTTATTGGCCGCAGTAACCCAAACTCTGGAAATGAAGATGTCATCGTGTTCTCAGTTCGCCCCGATCATGTCACACCTGCGGAACAGGAAAAACTGGAGAAATCAATCACCTCAACATTGATGAAATCCATGGGTGTACCAACTACGCAAATCATTTGGATTGACACCATGCCAGTGGCACATAACGGGAAAAAACTACGGACAAAGCTGGAAAAGTACCTTTAGGAGACGATGTGACGACACCAGACACACATGCTTCGCATGCAGATATCTTTGATCAAGCCACCGAAATCATTCTGACGGTTTCTGGAGTAGAAATCCCACACCAGGATATTCTTCTGCGCGATTATATTCCCAACTCTCTTACCTTTATCCAGATTCTGCTTGCTTTAGAAGAAGGATTTGGTATCGCACTCGATTATTCTCAATTCGGTTACGACGCTACCGTTGGTGATCTTGTTGCAATAATTCACGATAATCTCACAAAAGGATCACAACAGAATTCCATTTCTAGCATTGGTGATTCTGATGATGTTGATGAAAATATTCCTCTTAACCCGATCCAGGTTGCTTATATTCTAGGTAGTGAGCCAGATATTGAGTTGGGCGGACAAGCAACATTTATCTATATGGAAACCTGCCATCAGCACACGGCTGCTGATGTGTATGAGGCCATCACCAGCATTTTTAACCGGCATGATGCTGTAGGCTACAGTATTGACTTGGAAAACGGTCAACTGGTTCCAGCCCAGACACCACAATTCAGCGTCACTATAAAACATGGAATTCCGGTAACGGAACTTCGCCAACAATTACAACAAGCAGCCAGTGCATCAAACGATTCTGGCCCAATGATTTCTGCCTACATTGTGGCTGATACTGACAACACCACCAGGTTGATGATCTACTTCAATATGATCATCATGGATGCTGGTTCGGTTTACATCTTCTACGATGAATTAGAGAGGCAACTTACCGGAGAATCCCTTCCAGAAGTTTTAACATATCGTGATGCTGTAAAAATTGGTTCCATCACTGATAAGCAGAAACAGGATGCACAAGAATACTGGTCGAAACGAGCTTTGCAACTACCAGCCCGTCCTGATTTTGGGGTAGAAGTTCGCGGGAGTGATTGGTCAACTACTCGGCTTAGTTTGCGGCTGGATGCTGATCTCGTCGAAAAGCTAGAGCGTCGGGCACATGCTTTGGGAGTAACCATATCAGCATTAATACTTGCTGCTCATAGTGCGGTGGTGGCCCGGTGGCTGAATGCTCCAGGTCTGACCGTTAATGTCACGGTCTCGCAGCGTCCCACCGCAACATCAGCGGTTCTTGGTGATTTCACCTCATCTATTTTGGTAGGTGCTGATGTTGCTGCTGCTGATACTTTCGCGCATTTGGCTGCCGCTGTTGGCCATGATATTTCGACTGCACTGCAATATCGCGGTATGAGTGGTGTTGAAGTCATGCAAAATTATTTGCGAGGGGACTTAGAACAAGGAATCGCTACCGCCCCCATCGTTTTTACTAGTTACATTGGGGGGAATCGTGCTGGTCAATCACTTCCAACCATTGACTACGTATATACCCAAACTGCCCAGGTTTGCCTGGATATACAGGTTATGCCTGTTGGCGACGAACTTGCCATATCGTGGGACTATGTGCCGGAATATTTTCCGCATGCGCACGCAATGTTTGCAAGATTACGTGCTGCACTGAATGACGTTGCGCATGGTGATGAAATCTTGCCATTGCTGGATCCCGAAACTGAGTTTGCAGTTGCCCAATATAATGACACAGCTACGGAGCTTTCGGATGATACCTTAGTTTCTCTAGTCCGAGAAGGATGCTTGCGCTATCCACAGCGGGTAGCCGTGAAACGCCGGATAGATGATATTTCCTATAGCTATGAGGAATTATGGCAGCTATCTGGGAAAATAGCGGCAATGTTGCAGGCGAAAGGATGCACACCGGAGGATAGGGTTATTGTTGAATACACCCGTCATCCAAATGACGTCATCAACATTCTTGGCGTATTACGAGTAGGTGCGGCATACGTACCAGTCGATAACAAGACGCCAAAGGCTCGTAGCCAGGCAATTCGGGAATCCGCGGCGGCGTTTCCCGTAGTACTCACAACGGATGCTATAGAGCAGTTGGAACCCAGTGAGGAATATGAGGATACTCAGAACGCGCATGATATTCCCGCCGATAGCCTGGCATATATCATCTTTACTTCGGGAACGACCGGTCGTCCTAAAGGCGTGGAAATTACCCACCGTGCCTGCGTGAATACAATCAAAGACGTCAATCATCGATACGAACTTCACCATAGCGATACCATCATTGGGCTATCCTCGTTAAGTTTTGATTTATCTGTCTTTGACATTTTTGGGGCTTTAGCCTGTGGAGCCACACTCACCATGGTGGCAGACGAACGTGATGCTGATGAGATTGTTGATGTGCTAGCGCATGATCAGGTAACGATCTGGAATTCCGCACCAGCGCTCCTGGAGCTAGCATTATTACGCATTGAACCGGGACAATCTTTCCCACACCTGCGCATTGTAATGCTGAGTGGTGATCGTATTGCGGCTGGCCTGCCGGGTCGGGCGATGGCGGTCTTCCCCCACGCACGCATACATAGCTTAGGGGGCGCGACTGAAGCCAGCATTTGGTCTATCCAGTTCCCATTGGCCGCTGACAGCCTAGACTCTCGCATACCTTATGGTTATCCTCTAGATAACCAGGGAATACACGTATTGTCTTATGATTTACGTACCTGCCCCATTGGGACTCGTGGTGAATTATGGATCAGTGGTGTTGGCGTGGCGTCAGGCTATGCTAATGATCCAGAACGCACAGCTGCCGCATTTGTTGATATTCCTGGGCTGGGGCGATGCTACCGTACAGGGGATCAGGGGATATTCAACCAGCAGGGTTTTGTGGAATTCTGCGGTCGTCTTGATCGCCAGGTGAAAGTGTCTGGATATCGCATTGAACTTGGTGAAATAGAATCAACCCTGGACAATTCCAGCCTGGTTGTCGCGTCTGTAGCAACCATTATTAATAGTGATGGTCGTCAAGTATTAGTGTGCCTGTATGTCCCTGTGGACGACACCGTGACACCCGATAGGATTCGTGCAGAACTTGAAGCATTCCTGCCGCGATATATGATTCCCACGCATATTGTGGCAGTAGCGGAAATACCAGTCACCAGCAATGGAAAATTAGATGCGAGGATGGTACAGGAGCAACTGGGCCATTCTTCGCAGTTGATAACCGGAACAGCTTCCCAAACAACAATTGATATTGTTCGGAAAATATGGATTGACTTGCTGGGAGAATCACCACAAATAAACGCTGATGATGCCCAGTTCTTTCACTGTGGTGGCGATTCCTTAACCTTCCAACTCATGCTCCGGCGCATATATGAACAAACTGGTGTTCGGCTTCGGTTCCGGGATGTCATCATTGCGCCAACCATTGTTGCTAGCGCTCAGCTTATCGACGCACAATCCCAAGGCCAAAAAGCCGAAGTGGTGCAGTTAGCGTCGTCCTCACAATCGGATTATGATGCCCAAGATCCTTATGCGCCATTTCCACTTACCGATATGCAGATGGCATATTTTGTCGGCAGGAACAGCAGTTTCGAACTAGGCGGAGTGACTGAACACTATTACATTGAGTCTATTGCTGATGTTGATATTATCCGATTGGAACACAGCCTCAATGAACTCATTGAACGCCACCCTATGCTCCGGGTTGTGTTTACCAAACAAGGACAACAGCGTATTCTTCCCACAGTCCCGCATTACCACATCAAAGTGACTGATCTGACAGACGCCAGTGCGGAAGAACTGGAACAGGCCATTATGCAGCAGCGAGAGGCCATGAGCCATGAAAAATTTGACCTAGAAAAGTGGCCGCTGTTTGATATTTCCGCCATGATGCTTCCCGATGGTTGCTACCGATTATTCTTCAGCGTCGATATGATCATCGGGGACGGTGCCAGCCAACAAATCTTCATCCAAGATCTGTCCAAACTGTATGCAGGTGAGACCTTACCACCGGTACGTGGCGACTATCGTCGCTATGTTCTGGCAATGACAGAGCACAAAAAACATCGTAAACCAGCGATTACTATTCCCGAAGTGCAACGGCTTATTGCGAATTTTCCCTCTGGAAACGTGCTATCACCATCCGCATCACAGGTTACGGAAATACCACGCATGCAACGACTATCACGGTTATTGGATACCAGTGAAACTGAAGCATTGACGCAGGCAGCACGAGAGAAAGGGGTATCTGTTTCATCGGTATTACTAGCCGCGTATGCTACTAGCCTTTCGCTATGGTCACTATCCGGCGATGTTGGAATCAATATCACTACTTATAATCGTGATGCCGACGTTGGTGAGGTTACCGATGTTTTTGGTGACTTTACGGGCATGGTATTACTCGATGTGCAGCAACCAGCATTGCGGCCATTTCCAGAGGTAACCGCTGAAATGCAGCGGCGATTATTGGAACACCTGGACATTGGGTATTCAGGGGTGGAAGTCATTTCGCAGATCGCTAAAGAACACGGAATGATCGGAAAAGCCGTTGCACCATTCGTGTTCACGTCATTACTATTTACCGGCCCGCAAAACCGGACAGATGCTACGGTACTTGGTAACGTTGACTACGCATTATCGCAAACACCACAGGTACTGCTTGATAATCAAGTCATGATGTTGGATGGAAAACTATCCATTTCATGGGATTTTGTTGAACAAGTGCTTGACCCAGTAATAGTTGCGGATATTTTCGACCACTTCATTCGGACCATACTGTTGTTCTCTGCTGGGGATTCTCAGGCAGCATCATTAGCCCCCATGCAGATTCATCGACTCAAAAAGAACCTAAGCATTACGAAACAGTCGATGGTTCCTGTCTCACCTGCACATAAAAATGTGACCCCAGCTGATGACATAGTTACCAAGATTTTTATAATCGCTGCTCAGTATGGCATTGCCGATGGTATCGACATGAATGAAAACCTCTTCGATGCAGGGGTGGATTCGTTAGGTTTCGTCCAGTTAGTGAATGAGATTGAGCAAGCAACTGGGAAAGAAATCCCATTAGCAGAAGCGCTAGCCCTACCGACAGTAGCTGCACTTGCCTCCCTGGTAACGGAAGTGGATGTTGTGAATAATGCGAACTCTATGATGCTGCTACGTTCCGGCAAACCAACACAACCAGTTGTCCTGGTGCACGGCGGGTTTGGCACTATCGATATTTATCGAGACATTGCATTGTCATTACCTAAGGATTATCAGGTGTGGGGTATGCAGTTTACTGCTTTTGCTCACGAATATCCGCAGCATCTTGAGCTTACCGACATTGCTCGGCATTATGTTCAAGAGCTCAGTGATGTACTCGATCCAGATGCGCAGATAAGTGTGATCGGTTGGAGCCTCGGGGGGTCATTGGCAGTAGAAATGGCAGCATTGCTTGGTTCCCGGTGCGACAAAGTGATTATGGTAGACAGCCTAGCACCAGGCGTGCAGGTTGATACTGGTAATTTCAGTCTCGATTCGGAGCGCGCCATTATTGGACGATATTTTGAGCAAATACCACCATGTAATTCGGTTGCTGAACTATGGGCATGGGCTGTGGAACATGCCGAATCTGAGGGTGGTCAAGGTGTCCTTGTGCGACGAATGGCGGAAGATATTTCCTCTGCTCTTGTGGAAGACCTAGGGGTGATGAATGCCAGGACCAGTTTCATTGAATTCAATACTTTGCGCACCCTCATTAATGCGCGCAATCGTTTCATCCCTACGTCACATATTACAAAAGCATTATTTGTGCTTCCAGATGATGGGGAGTCTAATAATTATATTGATTGGCAAAGCTACATCGAGCAGCTGGAAGTCCAACAAGTAGAAGGGAACCATTATTCGGTTATTTTTGGTGATGATTCACGCATGACATCCAGCATTCTAGCGGAATATCTAGAAAGGCAATGATATGAAAATCTTGGTGCTAGGAGGTACCGGTGCCACCGGTAGGCTCATTCGAGATTATTTATCACACACAAAGTGGGATATTCATTTTTCTTCCCGAAAACCACCGAAAGACGCGTCACCAGAACACATACAACTTGACGTCACTAAAAAACATGCGGCAGACATCATCGCATGCTATGACTGGGTTATTAACTGTACTGGTCCATTTGAAACCCTGAAAAACCGGGTTGCGGATCTTTGTATCACAGCAGGAACATCCGCAATCGACGTAAATGATTCCATCGATGCCCGACGTGCGATAATGCAATTAGATGGCGCTGCTCGTGCTGCACAGGTAAGCATCCTCACGGGTTTTGGATTATGCCCAGGCTTGTCGACAGCACTCATGATGTCATTGCCATGCTCAGCTGCCACTAAAGTCATCATGGAACTTACTATCGGTGCTGGGCAGGCGTCGGGAGCGGCAGCAATATCATCCATGTTTCATACCATGCATAATGGCTATCGGGTTTTACAACACGGAACCGAAACGATCATCCCCCGCACCGTCCCTGAACAGGAGACGATAGGTTACGAATGCCCTGACATCGACATTGTGAACCATATCTACCCCGATGTACAGGATTATGAATATCGTGTGAGGTTTTCTGCATTGAAACAGCCAATGCTTGTCAAACTGCAAACCTCCCGGCTATTCACGCTACCACTACTATCTGGGGTGCTAGCCCGCTTCGCTGCTAAAAAAGTCACCCAGCGAGCCAACGAGACCAATAGCCCACAGCCGGCGACATTAACAGCTACCGTAGCTTCAGCAGAGGAAACTATGAAAGCGGTGATAACTGGAAAAACTTCGTACGAGTTCACTGCGCTTTGCGCTGCCGCAACCCTAGTGCATATTGCAGAAAGCCCACCAAGTTTTGGTTGCTACGACTTGACTGGACTACCCGAACTACGCGCACCATTACTGCAATTTATCACTGATCATGGTGCAACCCTATCAATTGATGAAGGATGAACTCATGGCCAATACAGCTGCTATTGAAGTACATAATTTAACCAAAACATACCCTTCAGCTGGTAAAGGCAAAGAACGAAAACTTGTTCTTGACGGAATCTCATTTACTGTGCCAGAAAATACAGTTGTGTCATTCCTCGGCCATAACGGTGCAGGTAAAAGCACACTTGTCAAAATTTTATCGACGCTTCTTGATCTTGACGCCGGAGAAGTATCAATCTTTTCTCACGACCTTGTAAAAGATGCTGCCCAGGTGCGGGATTCGATTTCAACAACTGGTCAATTTGCAGCAGTGGATGAAAACCTGACTGGTCGGGAAAACCTAGAGTTTTTCGGTAGGTTGCGAGGACTAAGCCGTCAAGCTGCTGCGAGTCGGGCTAAAGAACTACTGGAACAATTTGAACTCAGTAATGCTGCGGATTCCACCGCAGCAAGTTACTCAGGCGGCATGCGTCGTCGCCTTGACATCGCAATATCCTTGTGCGTCGTTCCGCGACTTTTATTCCTTGATGAACCAACCACAGGACTCGACCCAGTAAGCCGTGAACAACTATGGGAATACATCAGGTCCCTGCGTGACAACGGTATGACCTTGGTGCTCACCACCCAGTATCTTGACGAGGCAGAAGCACTAGCGGATTTAGTTTACCTGCTCAAAGACCATAAGATTGTGGACTCAGGTACGCCAGATGAACTTCGGGCCCGTTTGGGAGTGCACACCCTGAACGTAACCTTTGATTCCGAACAACATGCCGAAGACTTTATCCAAGCCATCCCACTGTCGTTACGACGGGCAGGGAAAAACGTTGTGGGTGATGCGGAACCCAACCCAGAAACCCTACGACATGTTGCCGAAGCAATCGACAAAATCAAGCACGTACCAGTCAGCCTGGAACTAGCGCCTCCGACACTCACCGAAGTTTTCATCCGATTGAACACTTCGGAAAAGTAGAAGCGAGATTAAAAATGGTATTCACCACGTTGAGCACCAGCAATAACAAACAGCGTGCCTTTGTGACACGAGATCTTACACTGCTACGACGGAACACGGCTTCATTAATTTCCATGTTCGTCGTGCCACCGCTATTCCTCCTATGCCTCGTCGCGGTTTTCGGATACTCCTCTGACAAAATCGGCTTCGACTATGTAGGTTTCATCCTTGCAGGATGCCTCTTTCAAGCCGCAATGTTTACCGCTGCAGCATCTTCCATGGCAGTCGCTATCGATATTGACGCAGGACTAGTGGAACGAGTCAGAGTGCTTCCCGGTTCTGTGGGCGGATTCCTTGTCGGTCGACTGATAACCGATGCCATACGCATGGCTGGTTCTACTCTCACGCTTTTTGGCACCGCCTGGCTATGCGGATTAAATATGACATGGGAAAAAGTCGGTTGGACCGTATTATGGTCCATGATTATTGCCTGCGCGCTATCATTAGTCACCGACGGTTGCGTCCTATGGGCCCGTCGACCAGTAGAACTAGCATCAGTCATTCAATCATTAGAAATGCTGCTACTTATGTTCTCCACTGCATTCATTCCTGCAACCTCAGTGTCAGGAACACTCCGTGATGTTGTCGTGCACATGCCATTTTCCCCACTCATCGGACTAATCCGTACCGGCAATCCCACTGATCTTGCCACCAAAGATGCCTGGGAGGCTTTTGCATGGCTCGTCACCATCACCATTGTAGGAATTACCCTCACCATTCGTCGATTCTCCGCTAGGAGGGATTCATGATTCCCGCAACATTCCTACACGCTGGCCGGGTTTTCCGCCCCTGGATTTCTTCCCCCGAATTCTGGGTCATGGCAGCCATCGCGCCCTTAATATTCCTCTACATCATGATTCAGCTATTTGGCGGATTAGTACGCCAACTCACAGGCTCATTTAACTCCGTCAACGCAACAATCCTGGTGCTTGTTGCTTGGGCATTCATTTTGGCAATCACTGGTTCCAGCACTATCTTTTCCGAGCGCCAAGCTGGACTTTATGAACGCTTTGCCGTTATGCCTGCGCCATTAGGATCAGCACTAGCCGGTCGAGTCGTTGCCGAATTCGCGCGAATCATCCTCATGATGACAGTTGTCGGCGTAGTTTCCGTGGTCGCCATACGCGACAAAACCTATCCCGATCACCCGATCGTCATCCTGCCAGTCCTATTATTAGTTGCCCTAGCAGCAGCAACATTGGGCACCCTCGTTGGTTTTACCATCACTAGTGTCCAAGGGGCAGTCGCAGTCATGCCACTTATTGTGGTTGCCATGTTTATCAACACCCAACTCATGCCCGCGGAACAATTTCGTCCAATATTGCGGAGTATCGCTGACTGGACCCCTGTATCTGTCGTAGGGCAAGCAGTCAACGCTCACACCATAGGCGACATTCTTCCCTTTATCTTGTGGTTCATCGGGATAACAGCGTTGTGTGGCCTAGGGCTCATGCGTCGAGCACGGACACTACAACATTAACCTTTTCAAGGGCTCACATATGAAATCACCAACGCAATTACTACTGAACAGTAGGCGTTTTCTCGCATCCTATGAGGATTCCATCTACCCAAAATTCCTCACTAAATATGCTCGGCGTGAAATAACCTACCCAGTGGTTTATGACACATTACGATCGCTAGAACCGGTTGGATACACAACTTCACAGGGTTCCGTAATCCTTGACCTTGGGTGCGGTACCGGATGGTTTGCTCGTCGATTAGCTCAAGAAAAACACTACAAAGATACAACAATCATCGGCTTAGACCTATCAGCAAACGCAATAGCTATCGCCCGAGAACGTGCTGCCAACACTCAACTCGCAGTAACCCCAGATTTTCGGATCGCTGACGTTTTAGCGCCGTTCACCATTCCAGATCAGCCAGTAAGCGAAGTATGGATCTGTGGCGCGCTGCATCAAATGCGCAATCAACGCCAAGTCCTCAGCCGGGTACGAGAACTCCTAGCCGACAATGGCCTAGTCTATGTCCAAACCTTTGTAGAAGACCCCACAGTAAACGAAAAAATCGACATGGCAGTCATGCGATGGCTGGGGCACCGAGTATTCCGAAGCGGTGAACTCGATGCAATCATCGCCGATTGTGGCTTCACCGAAATCGGATCAACATCATTTGGACTAATATATTTCAGCTGCCTCACACCATCACATCATGACAACGATGGAAAGTCTAAGGAGTCATAATGAACTCTGAACTGCTGGCACCAATCAAAGGGCGGCTTATCGCAGTCATACTACTATCGGTACTCACAGCCATTGCCACAATCATTCCACTAGCAGGCATCGTCTACATCGCAAAAATCTTCCCCGACGGTAACCACCAACATATCTGGACCATAGTCGCAGTCATCATCATTGCCGCTATCATCCGAATGGTCGCAAACGGCATGTCCGGCATGCTCTCCCACAGTGCCGACAACGACCTGCAACTAGCATTACGACGCCAGCTGGTAGGGCATATTCGCCGCCTGCCGCTAGGCTGGTTGGATTCACATCGCTCAGCCGGCATCATCGGATCAGTGGAAAAAGATGTGGCTGATGTGCACCAACTCATTGGCCACACCATCAATGAAGTGATCGTTGCCCTCCTCGTCCCGCTCTTCTCCCTCATCCTGCTCTTCACCATCGACTGGCGCATCGCACTCGTAGCATTCATCCCCATGATTATCACCATCGTCCTCATGGGAATCATGCTCTCTACCGGTCAAACACTGCAAAAAGAATACGGTGAAGCCAACCAAGCCATGACCAGCGCAGTCATCGAATTCGTCCGTGGCATTGCCGTCATGAAATCCTTCGGCAACACCCACACCGGTAGCTCCCGCTACACAGACCGCGTCAATGGGCTCGTAGGTGCCTGGTCCCGCTGGTCGCGACAATCCACTATCTATCTTGGGCTTATCGACGTCGTTGTCTCCCCCGTCACCGTTCTGCTCGTCATGTGTGGCATTGGCCTTGCCTGGCGCACTGACGACGTGCCCCTTGGGCTCATTGCCGGCCTTGTCCTCGGCCTCGGGCTTTCCGCAGCAATAGTGCGAGTCGCCATGAACTCCGAATCTATCGCCACCGGAATAGCCGCTCTTACATCCATCGCTCATGTGCTCCATACCTCGACCATCCCGGAGCCCGAAAAACCACAGCATCCAGGGGTTGGGCCATTAGTCGCCGATAACATCACCTTCAGCTATGACGACTCCACCCCGGCATTAAGCAATGTCACCGCCCGATTCGACCCCGGAACTATTACTGCCCTGGTTGGCCCCTCCGGTTCCGGCAAATCCACCCTGGCGAAACTTCTCGCCCGTTTCTACGATGTGGCCGAAGGAACAATCAGCATTGCCGGCGTCGATGTCCGTGACATTGCTACGGACGAGCTCTACCGCACCATAGGGATGGTTTTCCAAGACCCCCAACTACTCAACGTTTCCATCCGCGAAAACATCCGCATGTGCCGCCCCGATGCGACCGATGATCAGATTATGGCCGCGGCGCGCCGGGCTCGCATCGACACCGACATTATCCAACTACCCCGCGGTCTCGATTCCATTATTGGGGTAGACACCAACCTATCGGGCGGGCAGGAACAGCGCATTGCCATTGCTCGGGCGTTCCTTGCCGATACCCCCATCCTCATTTTGGACGAAGCCACCGCCTATGCTGACCCTGACTCCGAAGCCGCTATTAAGGCGGCCATTGATGAGCTAGCGCAGCATCGGACAGTTATTATGATTGCGCACCGGCTGTCCACCATCATCGCCGCCGACCAAATTCTAGTGCTCGAATCAGGTCGTATCGCAGAACGTGGCACGCATCAAGAACTCCTGGAACAAGGCGAACTATACCCGGAACTATGGCATACATTTGCTGGGATGGAGGCTTAATAATCATGATCCGTGACTTATACGCCATTGTTGATAAACCAGCCCAACGCATGCTGACCATGCTGCTCATTGCCTCTACGCTGGCAGCCGCAGCGCAGGGCATTGCCTTTGTGGGACTATTCCCCTTCCTCACCAGCTTCATTTCCGGTGATGATGCGGTGAGTCGGTGGCTGATGCTTATCCTCATTGCCACCGTTATCCATGCGGCATTGGTGCTGTTTACCGGTTTTATTGGCCGTGCCAGTTCTGCCGCAATTCTCCGTTCCCTCCTCTCGATGTTGGGGGAGCGGATCAGCCGGCTGCCACTGAGCTATTTCCGCCAAGGAGTAGATGGCAGCCTGGCTGATATGGCATCTTCTGGAATCGGGTTTGCCGCCGCAGTGCCGCATGTTGTGGTTCGCCCCGTCATCACCGGCATAGTCACGCCTGCGGTCATTGCCTTAGCTACCTGCGTCATTGATTGGCGAATCGGCATCATCATGATTGGTGCGGCACCACTATTATGGTTGGCCTATCGACGCATTGGTGCGGCCAGCGGTGAATCCGATCACCACCACACCGAGGCTGTCGCAGAAGTGACCACCAGGCTTATCGAATTCACCAGGTCGCAAAGCGCCATTAGGGCTGCTGGGCCGAACTCTATTGGCGATCAGGTTGTTGATGATGCCCTGCAACGCCAACATGATACTTTCGCCCAAGCCACAGCAACCCAAGGGGCAGCCATTGGACGACTTGGCAGCCTCGTGCAAGCAGTATTCTCCGCGATCGTCATTGTGGCGGTCATTATCGCGCTTCGTGGTGGTATGGACTATGCCACCCTGGTAGCCCTACTCATTGTTGTGTCCTGCTTCACCGAACCGATCGTCAATGCTGGTGCCTTATCGGGTGGTTTTAGCTCGGGCAGGAATACCCTTGCTGAGCTACGGAAACTCCGGGAAATTCCGGTGCTTTCAGAACCGAACGAACCTGTCACACCAACCAGTCATGATGTGGAATTTGCCGGAGTTGATTTCCACTACGGGGACAGTCGCATCCTGAGCCAGATTAGTTTCACCGTCCCGGAACATTCTCTTGTGGCTGTAGTCGGCCCCTCCGGTGCCGGGAAAACCACCATTATGCGGCTGCTTTCCCGCTTTATGGACCCCGATGTCGGCACAATTTCTATCGGTGGGGTGCCCCTGCCAAGCATTGGTACCGAACAAGTGAACCAATTAGTCACACCCGTGTTCCAAGACACATTCCTGATTGAGGGCACCATCCGTGACAATCTGCTCTTGGCTCGGCCAACAGCCACCGATGCGGAACTTCAGGTAGCAGCAACAGCCGCTGCCTTAGATGGTCTCATCGACAAAAACGGGTGGAATATGGATGTGGGGGAGGGCGGTTCCCTGCTTTCCGGTGGGGAACGCCAACGCGTGGCCATCGCCCGCGCTCTGCTAAAAGACAGCCCCATCATCACCCTAGACGAACCCACATCCTCCCTGGATGCAGTCACCGAGCGGGTCATCACCGACACCATGCATGCGCTTCGTGCTGACCACACCGTTATCGTCGTGGCTCACCAGCTCAACACCATCCGTGACGCTGATCATATCATGGTGTTGAACGAAGCCGGGCAGATTGTAGAGCAGGGAACTCATGATGAACTCATGAAGCTTGGCGGCCAGTACCATCATCATTGGCAGATTCGTACCGCCAGTTAACATGATGTTTTCATTTCCCGCCGCACTAATCTGCGGCGGAATTGATCAACGAGAACAAGATACCGGGGTATTGGAATCCGTGAGTTCATGAACGACAAGTTGAAAAACTGTCGGATCATACGGCAGGTTGTAGTGATTAGAAGTATTTGTCTTGCACACATCCTGCAGCGTGATATTCTTCACCCCTGGTTCCTGGATGAAGGGGCTCGTATACGGCAAAACATTTTTGTCGTAGCGAGTACCAATGAAGGTGTAAGAAATACCTGGTCGAGTGAAACCATTGCGGGAGATATCAGCTAATAAGCTTGATCCTTTGACCTGCTGTTCCCAAGCCGATCCATTAATCCTCCCTGTAAAATCCCGGTAGGGTTTCCGCAGATCCGGGAATGTTTCGAACACGTGTGGCAAATTATAAGCTTCAGTACCATGATTCGGTGGGGCGAGTCCAATGAGTTTCCGTACTTTTGCCGCACCATTCAATTCTTGAATAAACACATGGGGGAGAGGCCCACCACCCTGGGAATGCCCAACCAAATCAACCTTTTGGGCGCCAGTTGCGGTAAGCACTCGATCTACGAAAACAGAGAGTGCTTGGGCACTCTCACGAGTGTCTCCACTAAAAGCAGACCATTCAAGAGACTTACCATGAATAACTAGCGGATTGTGGTTGAAAGAGTAAACACAGAAACCAGCGTCGGCAAGCTTGGGAGCATATTGCGACCATGCTGCGTAGGCATCTTCCGCAGTTCCCGGAATGAGAATGACCGGAACATGCTTGGTAGATTTGCAGGAAAAATTATTGATGCCTTGTGGCGCACTTCCTGGGTGCGAGATTGAATATAAAAATGCGGAGTTAAAATCCTGCTGTATCGGACCAACCCCACCAGTGGGCACACCATTATCAGCAGGAGTTGAAGCCACCCCCGGTACTGTCGCATATGCAGCGATGGGATAAGAAACTGCAAGAATGACAAGCATAATACTTGTCACAATGATGTGGGGTTTGAAAGTGAAGGCAACAGGTTTATTCATGTTAAAACCCCATGTTTACCACGTAGAGTCCTTGAATCCGCTCGAAGATGCCAAAGAGCGCTCGATATCGCGCCGGAATTTCTTTGCGGTGCTCGGGAGATAAATAATTGAGGCAGTTGAATGTGACATGGTAGTCCCGCACTGTATCACTCCAATCCTGTGGCGTGTACGGATCTTTCACTTTAAACGGCATAGACACTGGAGTGCCATGTTTAGCAATTTGCTTTTCGCTGCCGCGCATCACCATGGGGGATTCAGTCTCGTACACTAGCCGGCCACCAGGAAATGCTTGGCCAAACGCATCAACCAGTGCCGACACTTCGGGAATTGTCAAATAATAGAACACTCCTGGGGCCACTGCTATGACGCCCTTATCTCCAGACACTTTCGTCAACCATTCATGATCCGTGACAGAATAGGGGAGATCAATTTCATTGTCGGCTTCAGGCACCCACCGGTGTCGCATGTCAATGACGTCGGGAAAATCCAGGTTATAAATGGTGCAGTCATAGTCGGAAAGGTCCTCGGCCAACACATCGAGACCACAGCCAATATTGACGACCGCTGCTCCCGGATGCATATCCAAATACTGGGTGATTTCCCGAATAGTAAACAGGTGTCGTAGTCCGTAGCATAATGCTGTAAACGTGTTTAACGGCTGTGCGGGGGTATTTTCCTGGGCTGCGATTTTTTCAGCCTGAAATGCCCATGGATCGGGGAACATATGGGGCCATGTGTGTGATGCCTGAGCTCGACCCAGCAATGGATAAAACAGGGTGTGGGAAACTTCTTTCATGGATTCTCTCCTAAAAATCGATTCGAACAATATACATGCCGCGAAATACCCGGGACATGAAGAGGATGAAACGAAATGTTGATGGTAGTGTTGCGCGTGATTTCGAGTCTAGAAGATAAAGAAAATCGAACTCTATATCTAAGTTTTTGATAGAAGTGCTCCATTGCCGTGGCGTGTAAGGATCCTTGAGCCTAAACGGCATTTTTGCGGGAGTACCTTTTTTCACTAATTCCTTTTCGCTTCGGTCGGCCATGGTTGGGGATATCGAGTCATACACCATGCGGCCGCCGGGGAAGGCGGTGCCGAAGGCGTCGATAAGCGAAGAAACGTCGGCGACCTGGAAATAGAAAAACACGCCCCCGGCCAGGGCAATAACCCCGCGGGAGGCGTCAACTTTACTTAGCCACTCGTGATTGGTGGCGGAGTAGGGGAGATCAATCTCATTGTCGGCCTTGGGTACCCACCGGTGCCGCAGCTCGATGACGTCGGGAAGATCCAGGTTATAGATAGTGCACTCGTGGTCGGAAAGGTCCTCTGCCAGCATGTCCAGGCCGCAACCAATATTGACGACCGCGGCACCCGGGTGCGTTTCCAAATATGCCCGTGCCTCCTGCACCAGGATCATGTGCCGCAGGCCGTACACCAGCTCGGGAAACCCGTCCATTGGCTGGGCCGTGGTGCCTTCCTGTGCCGCAATCTCCATGGCCTTGTGCGCCCACGGGTCGGGGAATAGCTCGGGCCACCGGTCACTCGCTTGCGCTCTACCGAAGAGCGGATAAAAAAGCGTTTGGGAAACATTATCCATACCGGCAAGCCTAGCCTAAGTTGGCGCCGATGGACAGCAAGTGGGTCCTCAAACGCTATCCATAAATATTTTCTTATTGCTGGGGGACTGTGGGGACATTTTGGCTGGTTGTCATGGTTGACATTGCCGTGTTTCCCGCCGGGTTTGGTGTGGCGGCATCAAATTTTGTGGCCCCCACACTGACCAAAACAGCCACCACCAGGAATAGAATCCACTGCCCCTGCTTGGCGTAATCCATTTTCTTGCGGCCTTTGGAAAACAGGATTGACAACAACCAAAACAGGGCATAGCCCAGGTACCAGAAAAATAGGGCGCTGAGCAGGGCCACATTGACCTCCATGAACTTGAAGCCCATGAGAATCAACAACGCCGCAGGCAGTAATAGGTCTATGCTGCCCATTTGGAATACCGCCCGGCCATTGAGCCATGCGGTGAATTTCTTATCACCCTCGTCGTCCTCGCTGCCTCTTTCCGGACGCAGCGCAGCATAGGCCGCATTGCCCCAGATGAAGTGGTAGCCGAACAAGATAAGCAGCAACACGCCGGCGATGGAAAAAAGGATATGGGATATTGTCATTATGCCCCTTCTGTCTTATGAACCAGCCACACAGAATACGCCGAAACCTGGGTGTCTGAAAGCGTTGGGGCAATGGTTAACCCCGTCGTCGAAAAGTAGCAAATAACTTAACGACGACGGGGTAGGGAAAACCTATTAAGCCTTGGTTGGGTCGGTCAAATTGAACCGTCGAGCGGCCTCAGCAGCCACCGAACGATCAATCTTGCCTTCCAGGGCCAAAGCATTAAGTGCGGCCACAACAATCGACTCCGCGTCGATATTGAAGAACCGGCGTGCCGCGGAACGCGTGTCCGAGAACCCGAAACCGTCCGCACCCAGCGTGGTGTAGTCACCAGGCACAAACCGACGAATCTGTTCCTGCAAATCGCTGGCGAAGTCGCTCACCGCAATATACGGGCCAGAGGCCTTCCGCAGCTGCTTCGTGGCGAATGCCTCCTCCGGCGGATTCTCCGGGTGGCGCAGATTCTGCCGCGACTTCTCGTGACCCTCACGGGCCAACTCAACCCACGACGTCACCGAGAAAATATTCGTGCCAATGTTGTACTCATCCCGCAGGATCTCCTTGGCGCGCAACGCCTGCTGCATGCCAATACCCGATGCCAACACCGACACCTCATGGTCGCCACCGGCGGCCTTCTCGTACAGATAAATACCCTTATGCAGGCCCTCAACATCCAGGTCGGCCGGCTCCGCAGGCTGGGAAATCGGCTCGTTGTAGATCGTCAGGTAATACATCACATCCTCGCCCCGGCCTGGGCCATACATGCGATCAATACCCTCCAGCAACAGGTGCGCAATCTCATAGGCGAACGCCGGGTCGTACGACACCACCGCCGGGTTGGTGGCAGCCAACAGCGGCGAATGCCCATCCATGTGCTGTAAGCCTTCGCCCGTGAGCGTGGTCCGGCCGGCCGTGGCACCCAGGATAAACCCACGGGTCATCTGGTCGCCCGCAGCCCAGAAATCGTCACCCGTGCGCTGGAACCCGAACATCGAATAGAAGATATACAGCGGAATCATGGGTTCACCGTGCGTCGCATACGACGTGCCCGCTGCAATGAACGATGCCGTGGAACCGGCCTCGCTGATGCCCTCGTGCAGAATCTGGCCATCTACCTTCTCCGTGTACGACAGCATCAAATCATGGTCCACCGGCACATAGTTTTGGCCGTGCGGATTGTAGATACCCAATGGTGGGAACCACGAATCCATACCAAACGTCCGGGCCTCATCCGGCACAATCGGCACAATCCGCTTCCCCAATTCGGGATCCCGCAGCAGCTCCTTAAACGCCCGAACCACGGCCATTGTGGTGGCCACCTTCTGCTTGCCCGAGCCCTTCCGCAGGCCCCGCAGCTTCGTCAACGGTGGCACCTGCAACGGCTTATAGTTCACCCGACGTTCCGGCAAATACCCGCCCAGTTCTTTCCGGCGGGCCTGAAGATACTGGATCTCCGGGCTGTCCTGACCTGGGTGATAATACGGCGGCAGGTATGGATCCTTCTCCAGCTCTTCATCCGTGATGGGAATACCCTGCTTATCGCGCAGCTTCTTCAAATCCTCCAGTGTCAGCTTCTTCATCTGGTGGGTAGCATTCCGGCCCTCGAAGTTGCTGCCCAGGCCGTAACCCTTAATGGTGTGTGCCAAAATCACCGTTGGCCGGTCCTTGGTTTCCAGGGCCCGCTTGTATGCCGCATAGATCTTGCGGTAGTCGTGCCCACCACGCGGCAGCTTCCAAATCTCCGCATCGGTCCAGTTTTCTACCAGCTTGGCGGTCCGGGGATCCTTGCCAAAGAAATGCTCCCGCACGTAGGCGCCATCGTTGGCCTTCATCGTTTGGAAGTCGCCGTCGGCGGTGGTGTTCATCAGATCCACCAGCGCCCCTTCCTTATCAGCTTCGAACAGTTGATCCCATTCGCGGCCCCACACGACCTTAATAACCGACCAGCCAGCGCCCCGGAAGAAGGACTCCAACTCCTGAATGATCTTCGTGTTACCACGCACCGGGCCGTCCAGCCGCTGCAGGTTACAGTTGATGACAAACGTCAGGTTATCCAGGTTATTCAGCGCAGCCATTTGGATCAGACCCCGGGACTCCGGCTCGTCCATTTCGCCGTCACCCAGGAACGCCCACACGTGCTGATCCGACGTGTCCTTAATGCCCCGGTTGAGCAGATACCGGTTGAACTTTGCCTGGTAGATGGCATTCATCGGGCCCAAGCCCATGGACACGGTGGGGAATTCCCAGAACGTCTTCATGCCGTGCGGGTGCGGATACGACGGCAAGCCGCCCTGCTCGCGGGACACCTCCTGCCGGAACCCGTCAAGGTCGTCTTCCGAAAGTCGGCCCTCCAAAAACGCCCGCGCATACATGCCGGGGGAGGCGTGACCCTGGAAAAACACCTGGTCGCCCCCACCAGGATGGTCTTTACCGCGGAAGAAATAGTTAAAGCCCACCTCGTACAGCGGGGCGGCGCCCGCATAGGTGGAAATGTGGCCACCGACGCCAATGCCGGGGCGCTGGGCCCGGTGGACCATCACCGCGGAATTCCACCGAATCCACCGACGGTACCGCTTCTCGATCTCTTCATCGCCCGGGAACTCTGGCTCCATCGAGGTGGGGATCGTATTCACGTAATCCGTAGACGTCATTGCCGGGAGCGGCACCCGCTTGGCCGATGCCCGTTCCAGCATTCGCAGCATTAAATATCGGGCCCGATCTGGACTGGCCTCCCGTAACAGCCCATCCAGTGATTCTAGCCACTCCGAGGTCTCCTCTGGGTCTGAGTCATTTAAGTATGACGCGACACCATCACGAATTAACGCGAAATTAGTGTCATCTGGGTGCTTCCCGGGTTTCGGGTCAGCCATTCCACACCTCCATGTGAGAGAGTCAGTCATAAAAACGATTGAGCCACAACAATCACGCATGGTCATACGTCGATAAGCGTAGAAATGCGCAAAATACTGGCAACACCCCTACTCTACGTGTACTTGACACATCAGGGGGTAATTTTAGGCAGCCAATCTCCAAATACCAGGCCAAAAACCCTCATGAAACCTCCGCAAATTCCCGAAAAATCGGTGCAATACCAAAAAATTTCCCAGATAGGGTGTAATCCCGCAAATATTACTTGTATCATCATGCTTTGATGAACGTTCAAAAACCCGAAGGGAAAAACACCACTCTCACCACAACCGATGGAATCGCCGCCCGGTTTGGCGTCGCCCATGGATTGATAGTGCAAGAGGTAGGCTGGGACGAGGATTGCGATTCCACGCTCAGCGAAGCAATCGAAGATGCTATCGGCTCCGAATTGCTCGACGAAGACAGCTACGAAATCTGCGACATTGTGCTGCTATGG
>ERZ773009.48-NODE-48-length-85446-cov-14.263564_pt1 | contig 85446 bp, 76 predicted proteins | sample MGYA00580663_ERZ773009 | MGnify/ENA primary metagenome ERZ773009 (study PRJEB29015, sample SAMEA2737969) | human oral metagenome | biome: human oral; feature: human-associated habitat; material: dental | place: China | collected 2026 ... | reverse complement strand
GGTAAAACAAGAGGTGGTGCTATCAATGCAGGGTTTGAGATTATGTTTTAAATTTAAGAGATGCGTAAGCTCTAGCTTGCACATCTATAAAATCAAATCCTATACTTAAAATTTCAGGGGCGGGAGATTTCTCGCCCCTTTTTAAATTTAGATGCTACGCAGATGATCTCGTTTGCGGCGCATAAAGAGACCATCAATCTTGCAATGCAAAACGGGATAAATTTAGTAGCTCTGCTCTTATGCGATAACGATCTTATTAAACGCGCAGTATCCACCCGCATAAAATTTTACGGCAAGCGCCACAAGATAATTCATAAAATTCTACGCCGCTTTAAAATTTGCAATACAAAAGAATTTAGACTCAATTCACAGAGGAATTTCATAGTCTACTTTATCTTTAAAGAACTGGCGCAATCTTAGGTTCTTTTACCAAAGCCAAAAAAGCTTGTCAAAGCGGCAATACCATCATTATTGGCTTTTATTGCTAAGGCCGGTGCCTTTTATTTATATTCTGCGCTTTATATTTTAAAATTAAGCTACGAAATTTCGATGTAAAAGTGAAATTGTATAAGAAAGATCCCGCAAAACTTAAAATTATAAAATTTTAAAACTGTTTGTCTTAGAATTTATAAGCAAAATTTCTTAAGGTCTAAATTTTTAAAATTTTAAAATTCCGTGCTTTAGAATTTCAAATTTCAACACGCTTCTCATTAAGGTTTGGGCTAAATTTTAAATTTTAGGTAATTAAATTTTAAAATTCTGCGCCTAAATCTTGCCTGCGAATTTTAAAATTACCCAGCGCAGTTTCGATCGTTCGCTTCAAAGATGCGACCTGTTATAAAAATAAAAGCTTACTCTACACGAAGCAAGTCTTGGCACGAGCTTTGCTTTAGCTACACAAAGCCTTAAATTTAGACCTTGACGGCAGGCAAAAATCTAACTGCTTACGATATAGAATTTCAAGCGGTATTCATAGCGTTGTAAACCTATATTTTTTATAATTTTACAGTTTAGCAAAACAGGCTATGCAAATGAACGGTCTATAAGTTTAAGATCTACTTTTTTGCAATTTTATACTAATAGAAAATGTTTGATATCTCTTAAGCTATGGACTTGAGCCTACTTTTTCGTAATTTTATAGAGCAAATTTCCAATGCTTTGGATTATCTGCACGAGCACGATCAGGATTACGACGGTGTATGCCATTATATCGGGGCGGAAGCGCTGAAAGCCGTAGCGGATCGCTACGTCGCCGAGCCCACCGCCGCCGACAGTGCCCGCCATCGCCGTAAATCCGATGATGACGATGAGCGTCAGAGTAATCGCGCCGATGATGCTAGGCAGCGCCTCGACGAACATCACGCGAAAGATGATCTGCATCTTGCTTGCGCCGAAGCTCTTCGCCGCCTCGATCACGCCGCTATCGACCTCCAGTAGCGCGCTTTCGATGAGCCGCGCAATGAAGGGCGCCGAGCCGATAGTAAGCGGCACGATCGCCGCGGTGGTGCCGATGCTTGTGCTGACAAGAAGCTTTGTAAGCGGAAAGAGCACGATCAACAAAATTATAAACGGGAAGCTTCGCAGCGTGTTTATCACGACGTCCAGCACGGCGTAAACGATGCGGTTTTCGCAAAGCCCGCCGCGGCGCGTAAGAATAAGCACGATCGCAAGCACGAGCCCCAAAATAAACGCTAAAGCCGTACTTACGAAGGTCATATACAGCGTCTCCAGCGTCGCGTTTAGTAGCAGCTTCGGAATCACTCCGCTAAAAAAATTTTGTATCCACTCTATCATCTTTGTCCTTTCATTTTGCGCCCTTTTGCGCTATATTGGGCTTTTCACCATTTTAAATTTTAAAATTGACGGCGCGAGCCCGCTTCATTGTATCAGCTTATAGCCCACGCCGCGGATGGCGTGGATGTAGCTAGGCGCCTTGGATGTTTCGCCAAGCTTTAGGCGGATTCGACCGATGATGACGTCGATGCTTTTGCTCGAGGATTCCTCGCTTATGGAGCTGCAGTTGTAGATGAGCTCCTCGCGGGTGATCGCGCCGCCTTCCTTTTTGATGAGATACGAAAGCACGTCGTATTCAGCGATGGTGAGCGATAGGGGCTGTCCTTTGAAGCTGATGACGTGGCGGAAATCGTCCACTTCGAGGTCTTTTTTGGGCTTTGCGGCGCGCTGGATGGAGTTTATATCGTAGCGCTCGATGTGGCGTTTGATGCGCGCTAAAAGCTCTTGCGGATTATAGGGCTTTGGCAGATAATCGTCTGCGCCGAAGTCGAAGGCGTTGATCTTATCGGTCAGATCGTGGCGGGCGCTTGATATTATGATCGGTATATCGGTGTTTTTGCGGATCTCTTTGCAGACCTCAAGCCCGTCCATCCCAGGAAGCGTGAGATCTAAAATCACGAGGTTGAAATTTTCTAAATTTAACTTAGAAAGCCCCAAAAACGGATCGTCCGCGACGGTGATATCGATATCGTATTGCTGCAGATATTCGCTTAAAATTTCGGCGAGTTCTAAATCGTCCTCTATCATTAAAATTTTAGTCATAAAAAGCCTTTGAAATTTTGCGCGGATTATAACAAAATATAGTTTATATATTTTAAAGCGGCAGGCTGGGGCGAAATTTTATAAAAACGAGGCGAGAAGGGGTAAAATCTTGAAATTTTTTGAAATCTGGCAAAATTTCAAAAATAAGCTCCAAAAATATGGCGAAATTTTAAAATTTAAAGAAGCAAAATCTGAAAAATTGACGAATTTGGGCTAAATTCGGCTAAATTTTGCCGATTTTTGCGTTTTTTTCTTAAAAAACTATTGTATTTTTTGCGAAACTATTGTAGAATACCGCCCAAACCACTTTATTTTAAAGGATTAGCATGAAAAAAGCTGATTTTATCCAGGTAGTTGCCGATAAGGCAGGTCTTTCTAAAAAAGATACCGTTAAGGTAGTTGATTCTGCACTTGAGGCTATCAAAGAGCTTTTAGTAAAAGGTGATGACATAAGCTTCATCGGCTTCGGATCTTTCGGTATTGCAGAGCGTGCAGCTCGCGAGGGTAAAGTTCCTGGCACAAACAGAACTTACAAATCTCCTGCTACTAAAGTAGTAAAATTTAAAGTCGGTAAACAGCTAAAAGAGGCTGTTGCAGCTGCAAAAGGCAAGAAGAAAAAATAATTTTCTTGCTCCAAGCCCCGTCTTCGGGGCTTATCTTTTTTAAATTTATACAATCATAACTTTTTAAAATGCCCGAGTGGTGAAATTGGTAGACGCACCAGACTCAAAATCTGGCGAGGGTGACCTCGTGTCGGTTCGATTCCGACCTCGGGCACCATAAATCTTCTTTAAATTTTATCCGTAATTTCAACCGCCTTTTGTAAATTTCAACTTGCTATAAAATTTTTTATACTATTATTACTGCGGTATTTCTTTAAAAGAGGCAATTATTTATGATACGTAAAATTCTTATCGCTAATCGCGGCGAGATCGCGGTTCGCATCATTAGAGCCTGCAGAGATCTGCATATCGGAAGCGTCGCGATTTACACCAAACCCGATGTCGATTGCTTACACGTAAAAATCGCCGACGAGGCCTACGAAGTCAGCACCGATGCGCTAAAAGGCTATCTGGACGCCAAAAAGATCGTCGAAGTTGCCAAAGAGTGCGGTGCCGATGCGATACATCCTGGATACGGCTTTTTGAGTGAGAATTACGACTTTGCAAGAGAGGTTGAAGACGCGGGCATTATTTTCATCGGTCCAAAACCCGACGTTATCCGCAAAATGGGTAATAAAAATATCGCTCGCTATCTGATGCGCAAAAACGGCATCCCGATCGTGCCCGGCACCGAAAAGCTAAATCACGAGAGCATGGATACGATTAAAAAATATGCGCGCGAGATCGGCTATCCTGTAATTTTAAAGGCTAGCGGCGGCGGCGGCGGACGTGGTATCCGCGAGGTGTGGGACGAGAAGGATATGGAGAGCGCCTACGACTCGTGCACGAGGGAGGCGAAGACCTTTTTTAACAACGATGAAATTTTCATGGAAAAACTCGTCGTCAAGCCGCGCCACATCGAGTTTCAGATTATCGGCGATAATTACGGCAACATTATCCACCTTTGCGAGCGCGATTGTTCGATCCAGCGCCGCCATCAAAAGATCATCGAGATCGCGCCGTGCCCCTCCATTAGCGAGCATCTACGTAAGACTATGGGTACGACCGCGGTAGCTGCGGCAAAAGCGGTGAATTACACCAACGTCGGCACGGTGGAATTTTTACTCGATGATTACAATAACTTTTATTTTATGGAGATGAATACCCGCATCCAGGTCGAGCACGGCATCACCGAGGAGGTTACGGGCGTCGATCTGGTGGTGCGCCAGATCCGCATCGCAAACGGCGAAATTTTAGAGCTTGAGCAAAGCGATATCAAGCCGCACGGTTACGCGATCGAGGCGCGTATTACGGCAGAAAACGTCTGGAAAAATTTCACTCCCGTGCCGGGTACCGTAAATGACTATTATCCCGCGCTCGGTCCTTCCGTGCGCGTCGATAGCCACATCTATAAAGACTATAAAATTCCGCCGTTTTACGACTCGCTTCTAGCCAAGCTCATCATCAAGACCACCGACTACGATCTAGCCGTCAATAAGCTCGAGCGCGCGCTGAAGGAGTTTCGCATCGAGGGAGTGCGTACGATCATTCCGTTTCTGCTCAGCATCAGCAAGTCGCGCGAGTTTCGGCTCGGCTTTTTCGACACGAGCTACGTCGAGAAAAATTTAGCTAAAATTTTAGAAAACACCATCGACGATATGCAGCCCGGTAAAAACGAAGCGGTCGCTGCTATCGCCGCTGCGATGCGCAAATCGGCGCGGATTTAGGAAAGAGTTATGGATTTTTTAGATAGCCTAAAAGATATAAAAAAGGATATGCTTAAGGATAAGGCGGCGAGCTCCACGCCAAAAAAGCCTAAAAAGAGGGATCCAAATCGCGATGAGTTTAAAGATATTTTCAGAGATGACGATTTGAGCTTGCAAAGCGAAAGCGGTCTAGAGGGCGCCGCGGAGGAATTCGACGCAGCCAAAGAGAGCATCGCCGCACGCGAAAAGCGCCTTAAAGACGAGTTTTTAAAATACGTGGACGCGGCGAATATCAAAAAGCTGAATGACTGAAATTCCATTTTGTACGCTGGATTTTGCCTGCCCCTATCTGGACGGCAGAGCCGCGCGCAGCGAGTATCTCTACATAAAAGACTGCGACTTCGAGTATAATTCAAACTTAGTGCAGCACGGCTACCGCCGCTTCGGCAGGTACTTCCAAAAACCCATTTGCGAAGCCTGTGCGGAGTGTAAAAGTTTGCGCATCGATGCTGCGAATTTTAAATTTAGCAGATCGCACCGCCGCGTCTATAAAAATAATCGCACGACCGCCTATGCGTGGCAACCTCGCCCGCTTTTAAACGATGCGCGTTTGGAACTTTTTGCGCTCTATCACGACTACATGCGTCTAAAAAAGGGCTGGCCTCTGCAAGAGATCAATTTTGAGCGGTATGATGAAATTTACGTCCAGGGCCACGGAGACTTCGGCAAAGAAATTTCTTACTACGGCGAGGACGGGCGGCTTATCTGCGTCGATCTCATCGATATCGTACACGACGGCATCAGTTCGGTGTATTGCTACTACGATCCGTATCTGCCGCATCTAAGTCTGGGTAAATTTTCGCTTTTAAAACAGATCGAGTTCGCCCAAGATCTGGGGCTACGCTGGATCTATCTGGGCTACGCGGTGAAGCAATGCCCGAGCCTGGCGTATAAATTTAGCTACGAGCCGTATGAAATTTTAAACTCATACGTAGAGCTTGACGCCCCCGCCGTGTGGGAGGGGCGCGTAGAGCGGTAGGTTCTGCGCGCTGGGGCCCAGAAGCAGCCTAGGCATATGTGCTGCATAGAATGGTAAGCTCCGCGCGCCCGTACAACGACAGCGCGCAGTGGCCGAGATCGTACCGCCGCGTAGAATTCGGTCTCGCGCAGATACGAACTCGGTATGTTAAAAGCACGCCTCGGCGTCAAATATCGCGCTGAAATTTCGCGCGTTATGAGTCTTCAAGGCTTTTGAGTCACGGCGGGCGTCAAATCTCGCGCTAAAATTTAGCGCCGCTCGGCCTGCAAAAATATCCGCGGTGATAAAATTTAAGGCGATAAAATTTAAAAGTAGAGCAGATGGATTTGCAAATTTTACGGCAGGCTCGGCATTTGCGTGTCGCAAGACGGTACACGCGGCTTTTGGGCGTACTTGGCTCCTGAGTGCGCGCGAAAAAGGGCGATTAGTTTCGGCACTGTAAAAACTAGTTTCGGTTCTTTAGCGGACACCGCCGCGCAAGCGGCGGAGCAAAAAAGAAAGCGGCTGATTTATGGCAAATTTATCAGCTCGACTTTGTTTTCCAGCGATTTTGGGATCAATAAAACTTTGCCGTCGCTTGAGATGTCCGCAGGTCTTTGCATCGCGCCGAGGTTTATTTTGCGTATCTGCCCGTTTGCATCAATACGCCAAATTTTGCCGCTTAAAAGATCCTCGCCCCAGTCGCTAACTAAAATTTCGCCGTTTTTTCCGCGCGCTATGCCGTAGAAAACCCCCTTCATATCGGCAAAGATCGAAATTTCGCGAGATTTCAGATCCATGCTTAGCACGCGCCCCGGGACCTTTCCGCTAAGATCGAAGGTGGTGATTAGAAGCTTGTCGCCTTTGAGCAGAAGCGCGCCCGCATTGCCGAGCGACGGGTCGATGCGTGCGAACTCATCGTAGCTTTTTGCGTTTAAATTTATGCTGTAAATCACGCTGCGCGCATTATCGCTTGCGAGCAAAACCTCGCTGCCGAGCGCTACGACGTCGTTTAAGGCCTGCGCTCCCTCGATTTTTAGATTAAAAACCTCCTGCCCTTTGCTAAAGCCTCTGATCGCATCCAGATCGCATACGTAGAGCACGTCGCCGATCTGCGCCATCCCGCTGGGATTTACCAAATCGTCTATATAATTGGTCTCAACGACATTGGAATTTTTCACGATCCTACTTATAAAGCCGCTTCTGCCTAGCGAATCTTCGTTTTTGCCGCGATTTGCGATGTAAAAAGCGTCCTCGGTGATTAGAGAGCCCTCGGGCGCACTGAATCCATCGAGCTCCAAGCCGAAAAGCGCGCCCGCCAAGGCGCACGAAAGTAGAACTTTTTTCATAATTTCTCCTTGATCTCGCCAAAATTCTAAGAATTTTAAAATTTAAACCGAAAGCGCTGGGCGCCAGGTTGAAATTTTAAACTCCGCGGCGAGCTTTAAGATGAGCGAAATTTAAACCCGCAGAGCAAATAAAAGTGCAATTTTAGTTAAACGAGTCGGTAAATTTTAAGACGGAATTTTAGCGTTTGATCTATGATTCGTAAAATAAAATGTATAATTATAGGTAAAATTATATGTTAAATTTTACAATTTTAATTTAAGAGTGGCGTAAATTTATACTTTTATCTGTTCGATTTGTAGCGTGAGAGCGTCGAATAAAAGGTGCTATCATAGATAAAGGCGATGCTATAAGCGTGATAAGGACGATGAAATAACCGGAGGTGCCATGTGATAAAGCAGGCGAATGCGCGGAATTTTAAATTTAAAGGTGCAGAAATGGTTAAAGTACCGCGATAATTTGATCGCGAGAGTTTGGTAAATGGATAAAACGTCATTGATTTTATAAACGATAAAACGTCGTTAAAATGCAGCCTGCCGCGGCTTGCCACGCGCAAAATCACGTTAAATGTAAAATCTAAATTTAGCCGCTCGTTAAATTTAACATTTACGTAAATTTAAAACCTGAGGCGAGCTGTCAGCGATAAATAACGATAAATTTAGATTATAAAATCCTCGCCGAGGTAGAATTTGCGCACATTTGGATCGCTGGCTATCTCTTTTGCGGTGCCGCCGGCGAACAGCTCGCCGTCTTTGATGACGTAGGCGCGGTCGCAGATCGCAAGCGTCTCGCGGACGTTGTGATCGGTGATGAGTACGCCGATGCCGAGCTTTTTTAGGTCTCGCACGATGCTTTGGATGTCGCTAACGGCGATCGGATCAACGCCCGCGAACGGCTCGTCCAAAAGTAGAAATTTCGGCGTTATCATTAGGCTTCGCGCAATCTCGCAGCGTCTGCGCTCGCCGCCGCTTAGGCTCACGCCTTTGCGCTGGCGGATCGGCTCGATGTTGAGCAGATTTAGCATCTCATCGACCTTACGTGAGGCCTCCGCTTTATTTTTATAGGTAATCTCTGCAGCGAGCATTAAATTTTCCTCAACGCTGAGCTCCTTAAAGATGCTGCTTTCTTGCGGTAGGTAGCCGATGCCGAGCTTGGCGCGCTTATGAAGCGGAACCTTTGCGATGCTGCTCTCATTAAGCAATATATCGCCACCGCTAGCGCTTATCAGCCCGCAGATCATATAAAATGTCGTGGTTTTACCCGCGCCATTGGGCCCTAGTAGCCCTACGATCTCGCCGTTGTAAAGCTCCAGCGAGATGCCCTTAATGATCGGCGTGCCTTTTATGGTTTTTTTAAGACCCCTGACTTCCAGTTTATGCATAGCTTACCTCGTATTTTCGCCCTTGCGCGTGCTGCGTGATCCTCACTACGCAAAAATCAAGCTCATATTTTTTAAGTAAATTTATCAAATTTTCATCCGCCCATTCGATTAGATGAAGTCCCTCTTCAAATAAATTTTCAAATAGCCCGTTTTTTAAAATCCCCTCGCAGCCGCCGTTATAGATGTCGTAATGATAAATTTGTCCGTAGTTTTGCATGATCGAAAATGTAGGCGAGCTCACGTGCTCGTCTAACCCATGCGCCCGCACGATCGCGCGCGCAAGCGTTGTTTTGCCGCTGGCAAGATCGCCGATGAGCAAGATTATGCCGCTTTTTGGCAGAGCCTGCACGAGGCGTGAAATTTCATCCTCGCCGCAGAGTAGTTCAAAGCTCTTGGACATACTTTGCCTGCTCGCTTTTGGGCGTATTTTTCGCGCTAGGAAAGGCTAGAACCTTAAAGCTTTGTTTTCTATCCAAAAAGCTTATCGTGATTACATCGCCGATTTTAAGCTCTTTGGCGGGCTTTACTACCGCGCCGTTTACGGCTACGACGCCACTTTTGCACATATCTTCGCTGATGGCGCGCCGCTTGGTGATATTTACTGCGTTTAAAAATTTATCGATTCTCATAAGCGTGAGTTTAGCGATATTTGCCTTAAAAGCAACTATTAAACTATTTTTGGTAGAATTTCGCCAAATTTTACGTAAAGGATTTGAGATGGCAAAAGATGTAAAAAAGGTCGTTTTGGCGTATTCCGGAGGACTAGATACTAGTATTATTTTAAAGTGGCTCGGCGATACTTACGGCTGCGATGTGGTGACTTTCACCGCAGATATCGGTCAGAATGAGGATTTGGAGCCGATCAAAAACAAAGCTGTGAAACTGGGCATCAAAAAGGAAAATATCTTCGTAGAGGATCTGCGCGAGGAATTTGTGCGAGATTACGTATTTCCGATGTTTCGCGCAAATGCCGTCTATGAGGGCGAGTACCTTTTAGGCACGTCGATCGCGCGCCCGCTGATCGCTAAAAAGCTAGTTGAAATTGCTAAAAAAACCGGCGCGGACGCCATAAGCCACGGTGCGACCGGTAAGGGTAACGACCAAGTCCGCTTCGAGCTTGGCGCATATGCGCTAAATCCCGATATTAAGGTGATTGCGCCGTGGAGGTTGTGGGATTTGAACTCTCGCGAGAAGCTTCTTACTTACGCTAAGAAAAACGGCATCGACATCGCCTCAAAGCCCGGCAAATCGCCATATTCGATGGATGCGAATATCCTTCACATCTCCTACGAGGGCTTGGTGCTGGAAGATCCCGCTCATGCGCCTGAAGAGGATATGTGGCGATGGACCGTAAGCCCTAAAAATGCGCCAGATAAGAGCGAGATCATCGAGATCGAATACAAACACGGCGATCCCGTAAAACTAAACGGCAAGGCGCTTAAGCCGCACGAGATGCTAGCCGCGCTTAACGAGCTCGGCGCTAAAAACGGCATCGGAAGGCTCGATCTTGTAGAAAATCGCTACGTCGGCATGAAGAGTCGCGGCTGCTACGAAACTCCGGGCGGCACGATCATGCTAAAGGCTCACCGCGCGATCGAGAGCATCACGCTAGATCGCGGTGCGGCGCATCTAAAAGACGATCTAATGCCGCGCTACGCCGAGCTCATCTACAACGGCTTTTGGTTCAGCCCGGAGCGCTTGTTGCTTCAAGAGCTGATAAATAAATCCCAAGAGCACGTAAACGGTAAGGTTAAGCTAGAGCTTTATAAGGGCAACGTGACCGTGCTGGGCAGGGAGAGTAAGAGCGATAGCTTGTTTAATACCGATTTTGTGACGTTTGAAGAGGATAGGGTCTTCAATCAAAAAGACGGCGACGGATTTATCAAACTAAGCGCTTTAAGATTTATCATCGCGGGAAAGAATGGACGCAAGCTTTAGCTGAAATTTTGCCTATAGCGGCAAGGTGTGCAGGCAAATTTCACAAAACGAAATTTTAAAATTTATCGGAAAAGTAGCGAGCGGCTGTGGGCAAATTTCATAAAATTTCACAAAATTTTAGATACGCCCGCGCCGCTTATAAAATTTTATAATTTTAAAGCTAAATTTAAAAGGATAATGTATGAAAGTATTATTGATAAAAGATGTTAAGGGGCTCGGAAAGGCGGGCGAGATAAAAGAGGTCAAGGACGGCTACGGCAATAACTTCCTAATCGGCAAAGGCTACGCCAAAGCCGCTACAACTGAGGTTTTGCGTAAATTTGAAGCGGATAAGAAAAAGCAAGCCGAGCTAGAAAAATATGAGGTCGCAAGCCTGCAAAAACTAGCCGAGGAGCTAGCTAAGATCCGCGTAAAGATCGTAAAGCAGATGGGCGAGAGCGGCGCGCTTTTCGGCTCGGTTACCAAAGATGAGATCGCAACCGCGCTAAAAGAGCAAAAGGGGATCGAAATCGATAAGAAAATTTTAGAGACCGAGGCTATCAAAACGACCGGGATCTACGACGTAAATGCCAAGCTAAAGCACGGCATAAGCGCTAAATTTGAGATAGAGGTGGCTAGTGTTTGAAGCGACTACCATTTTAGCCTACAAAGGCGCGAAGGCCTCTGTCATCGGCGGCGATGGGCAGGTTACGTTCGGAAACACCGTCTTAAAAGGCAACGCGACTAAAATTCGAAAGATTGGCAAAGATGGGGGCGTTTTGGCGGGTTTTGCGGGCAGCACCGCCGATGCGTTTAATCTTTTTGATATGTTTGAGAAGTGCTTAGATGGCGCAAAGGGCGATCTTTTAAGGGCTGTGATAGAATTTAGCAAGCAGTGGCGCAAGGATAAGTATCTGCGAAAGCTCGAAGCGATGATGCTGGTGCTGGACCGCAAAAATATCTTTTTGCTTAGCGGCACGGGCGACGTGGTAGAGCCGGACGACGGCAAGATCGCGGCGATCGGAAGTGGCGGGAATTACGCTCTTAGCGCGGCGCGAGCTTTGGATAAATTTGCTAGCCTAGACGAAGAGGAGCTCGTAAAGCAAAGCCTTAAAATTGCGGGCGAGATTTGCATTTACACGAACGAAAACATCAAAACATACGCAATTTGGGATGAAAAGAGATGATGACGCCAAAGCAGATTGTAGAGAAACTAGACGAATATATAATCGGACAAAATAGCGCCAAACGCACGATAGCAGTGGCTTTGCGAAACCGCTACCGTAGAATGGCACTTGAAGATGAGATGAAAAACGAGGTGATGCCTAAAAACATCCTGATGATCGGATCTACCGGCGTGGGTAAGACCGAGATCGCGCGCAGGCTTTCGAAGATGTTTGGGCTTCCTTTTATTAAGGTTGAGGCGAGCAAATATACCGAAGTAGGCTTTGTGGGGCGCGACGTGGAGAGCATGGTGCGCGATCTGGCCGCCGCGTCGGTAAATTTAGTGCGCGGCGAGGAATTTGAAAAGAACAAAGACAAGATCGATGATTACATCAAGCGTAAAATTTTAGAAAAAGTCCTTCCGCCGCTTCCGCGCGGAGCGAGCGAGGAGAAGATCGCAGATTACGAAAAAAGCTACGAAAAGATGGCAGCCAAGCTCGAGCGCGGCGATCTGGACGATCTTAGTATCGAGATCGAAGTAAGCGAAAACGCGCTTGAGTCAAATCCAAATTTGCCGCCCGAGATGGCGAATATGCAGGAAAGCTTCATTAAGGTAATCGGAATTTCGACGCGCAAGAGCAAAAAAGAGATGAAGGTAAAAGACGCCAAGGTTGCCCTTAAAAGCGAGGCTAGCGAGAAGGTCCTTGATATGGAGAGTATCAAAGCCGAAGCCGTTAGACGCGCGCAAAACGAGGGCATCATCTTTATCGACGAGATCGATAAGGTGGCGGTCTCAAGCGGCAATAGCGGCAGGCAGGATCCGAGCAAAGAGGGCGTACAGCGCGATCTGCTTCCGATCGTGGAGGGCAGCAGCGTAAGCACGAAATTCGGCAATATTGACACCGATCACATCCTTTTTATCGCCGCGGGCGCCTTTCATATCAGCAAGCCTAGCGATCTCATACCCGAGCTTCAGGGGCGCTTCCCGCTTCGCGTCGAGCTTGACAGCCTAGACGAGGCGGCGCTGTGCGAAATTTTAACCAAGCCGAAAAATTCACTTCTTAAGCAGTACTCGGCGCTTTTAAAGACCGAGGGCGTGGAGCTGGAATTTAGCGAGGACGGGGTCAAAGCGATCGCGAAATTTGCGGCGAGCACGAACGAAAAAGTAGAAGACATCGGCGCTAGAAGGCTGCATACGATAATGGAAAAAGTGCTTGAGGATATCAGCTTCGAAGCGGATAAGTTTAAAGGGCAAAAGATCATCGTGGATGAGAAGCTCGTAAGCGAAAAACTCGCAGGCATCGCAAGCGACGAGGATCTGGCGAAATACATTTTATAAGGCAGCGCGACAGCTACTCTTATAAAACTGCGGAGCCGTGGAAGTTTGCGGTTTTTAAATTTGCAAAGCGCTAGAATTTTAAGTATGAAATTTAGCGGAATTTTAAAATGCGCAGAAATTTTATCTTTTTAAATTTGACGATGCTTTAAAATTTTGAGTCTGTAAAATTTCAAGGATGATTGAATTTTGTGCGGTGCGGGCTGTATGTCAAGCCGTAGCGCATGGCAGGATAAAATTTAAAATTTCGCGATCAATTTATGAAGTCGCAAAATTTACGGCGCACAGAATTTGAAATAGATAAAATTCTGCGCTACGGCAAGCGAAATTTATTGCTACCGTGCAGCTTGAAATTTTAAAATTTCACCTGTTTGTGTGGCGTTGGAATTTTAAAATTTCGACGCTTGTGCGGAGCTAGTTTGCACAAAACGAGATTTTAAAATTTACCCGCAAGGGCTTAGTGTTGCGGTTGCAAGATAAATTTATAAATTTAAGGAAAATATGAAAAGCGGATTTGTAACGCTTATCGGGCGGACGAATGCGGGCAAGAGCTCGCTGTTAAACTATCTCTGCGGCGAGAAAATTTCGCTCGTCTCGCACAAAATCAACGCCACGCGCCGTAAGATTAACGGCATCGCGATGAACGGCGCAGATCAGGTTATTTTCACGGACACGCCGGGACTGCACGAAAGTGCCAAGCTGATGAATAAGCTGATGGTCGAAGTGGCGCTCGGAGCGATTGAGGGCTGCGATTTGGTGCTGTTTTTGGCGCCAGTGCACGACGATACCGCAGAATACGAGAAATTTTTAAATTTAAACCCCAGCACCAAACACATCGTTATTCTAACCAAAATAGACGAAGCAAACGACGAAAAGATCGTGCAAAAGCTGCTGCAATATCAAAAATTTACCGATAAATTCGAAGCGATAATCCCGGTTAGCATCAAAAAAAAGGTCTATAAAAAGCAGGTTTTGGACGAAATTTGTAAAATTTTGCCCGAGCATGAGTACTTTTACGATCCTGAAATTTTAAGCGCGACCAATGAACGCGAAATTTATCGCGATTTCATACTTGAGGCGATCTTTGAGAGTATGAGCGACGAGATCCCGTATTGCAGCGATGTCGTGATGGAAAAGGTTATAGAAAAACCGGGTCTGATCTCGGTATATGCGCAGATCATAACGGACACTAATTCTCATAAAGAGATGTTGATCGGCAAAAACGGCGAGGCAATCAAGCGGATCGGAATTCGAGCCAAAAAGTTAATTTCAAATTTTTCTAAGGTCAAAATTTACTTAAAATTAACAGTTTTTGTAAAAAAAAGCTGGAAAAATGACGAATTTAGGGTAAAAACCGATTTTATCTATTGACATTTTATTTTATTTCTATTAGTATTAGCAGCGTAGAAAATTTCATTTGGAAGTGGAGTGTTATGGCAAAGAATAGTAAAAATGCTAGTTCGATTGTTGCGATTAACAAAGTCACGCAAACCATATTCGGTCTAAGTGAGAATGAAGTTTTCGAGCACGACTTCTCAAAAGCGAATCGTGCGAAGGAAACTTACGTCTCATATATTCCGTATAAGGATATAATGACTGCGACGGTCGAGATAAGCAGATCGGTAGAGGACGCGGATCTTTTAGATGCGATCGTCGTTAAGGTGTATGAGGAGCTGGGGCTTGACACCGCTTTGGATTACAAAATCACCTATAGTGAGGTAATAGGCGCTGGCGGCGATGATAGAATTTTCAATGTCTTTGTCGTAGATAATGCCAAACTCACTTCAGAATTCGATGCGATCGCCGCTAGGACGAACTACATCGACTATGTGGCTATGGCTCCGTTTTTATACGAGGGCTTGTATAATAGAGGTGTCCTAACTCGCGACGGAATCGACTGCTTCATCTACTTGCAACGCGACGATGCGTTTTTGGTAGTGTATCAAAATGGCGAATATTTTCAATCCCGCCAAGTAAGATACAACCTAAAATTTTTGCATGAAAAATATGTCGAGCTAGTCGGTAGCAGGGTCGATGAAGAGAGCTTTTATAGACTGCTCTCCAAACAGGGAGTAAATTTAGAAAATCCGACCGAACGCGATTATATGATCCAAATTTTTGACGATATGTTTTACTACATCAACGACGTGTTGAACGGTATTAGTAAAATTTACAACGTCAATATTCAAAACGTTTATATCGGAACGGATATTGGTAAAATTCCTGCGATCGAGGTTTTTGTAGAAAATAATCTAAAGCTAAGATACAAGGATTTTAATTTTAACGTTGCAATCAACGCAAAAGATTATCCACTCACTCAGCTAGATATTTTGATGTTCTTGGTAGGTCAAGATTATTTAGTTACCAAAGATGACGATCACAACTACTCGCCGTTTATGAGACCTCCGCCTTTGACTCAAAGATCAACCGGCAAGCTGATAGGCTATATGCTGCTAGGCTGCTTACTTGGGGCTGCGTATCCTGCGTATAACTTCGGCTATGGATATTATAATAATATGGTAGCTGATGATAAAACTAGCGAATATAAAGGTTTAGAGGAAAAGATGGGTCCAGCTAGAACTGAAAGTGCGCGTTTGGATAAAGAGACTAAAGAGGTAAATGCCCAGGCTGCTAAGAGTGGCAAGGAGCTTAACGACAGGCGCAAACTAATTAATGCCATCTTAGATAAGAAAAATAATTACGCTATGAAGGGTGTTTCTATTTTTGAGCTAACTAATATGGTCGTTAAAAATAAGGGCAATATGGTTAGGATCGGTGATGAGAATAGGACTCTAACTGTTCAAGTGCGCACCAAAAACGATAAGCAGATGACCGAGCTTTTAGAGGATATCAGTAAAAAAGAGGTGTATGGCGTGGATACTAAAACAATCGCGCTACAAGAGGGTAATAAAACCGTCTTTTACGATAGTAATATCAGTGTGGAGGTTAAATAATGAAAAAGAAAAGTTCATTAGATCAACTTGATCAATGGTTTGCCTCCAAGGGAAATAGTGCAAATAACTATTTTTACATAGCTTTATTGTTTGTAGGTGTGGTAGCTTACTTTATTTTAAGTAACTATACAGATCCGTATTTAGAAGAGAGCGAGACAAATCTAAGTACTGCCACGACTAAGCTTGAAGGCGCACAAAGAGAGTATAACGAGTTTTTTGGCGGTGATCCTGATGCTTTTGTTAATAATAAACGCAATATCCTCAATGGTGCTAGGACCAACCTTAACAATATCATTGAAGAGCGTGGGTATCTAGACGGTAAGCTAAAAGAAATTTCGAAGCTTACCTATAATGAAAAGAACTGGGCTAAATTTATGGATAGCCTCTCAACGATCGCAGAGAATAACAATATTAAAATTTATGCTATTCACAGCGATAGAAGAGAGCCTAGCATCAAACAAATTTTTCAGCCTGAAGCTTTGCTGGATATAGATGTGAAATTTGAAGGAGCATTTTCGAACGTCCTTAGGTATATCAACCTTATCGAACAATCGGAGATGATCGTAGATGTAAATAAGATGGATATCAATGCCACTAAAAATGGCAAAATCGGTGGAAGCATCGGTATATCTATCTGGGGAGTAAATTACTAATGAAAAAGTTAATTTTATGCTCTTTGCTACTTTCTACTGCTCTATTTGCTGTAGATAATAATCAGACGGTGGCGCCTAGTAATGGAGCCTATAAAGCTAAGTACGATGCGATATTCGATGATCTTAGTAAGCCTAGAGTGGGTCTTAGCGATGAGCAGATAGCTTCTTTGCAAGATCCGTTCTATCCTAAAGAAGCCAATGCGCCTAGAGAAACTAATCAGCAGGTGGATCTAGGTTATCAGCTAGTAGGTATTATGGGTGATAAGGTTAAGCTAAACGATAAGTGGTATGGTTTGGGCGAGTATGTAGGCTCATATAAGATCGTGCAAATAACGGGTAATAGCGTTATTATTACCAACGACGATGAAAATAAAGTCGAACTAACACTAAAACAAGGAAGTCAAAATGTCATTATTACATATAAGTAAAAAGCTTAGCATAGCCGCTATGCTTGCTTTGTCTGTTACGGCTACTAGTCTATATGCCGCTTCTGCAACTGCAGGTAACTGCGATAGAAAGGCGCTAAATATTAAGATTAACGATACCGTTACGCTAAACGAGATGCTAACTCAGCTATCTGATATGTGCCGCTTTTCAGTGGTAGCAAAAGACGCTATCGCTCAAGAGGAGATGAGTAAGCCACTGCAAGGCGTAAGCATCAAAGACCTTTCTTTACGCGAAGTTTTAGATCTACTCATAAAAGAGAATAATCTAAGCTATGAGTATTCTCATGGCATATTAAAAATTTCAGCGCTAGAGACTAGGACTTTTAAAGTGGATTACATCACTTCTATTAGAGAAGGTACTGCTGTTACTAAATCTTCTGTCGATTCCGCACCTACTAAAGTAGATGATGGCGATAGTGATAAAACAGAAAATGACGATAATAAGATCACTACCAAAGAGAAATTTGATTTTTGGGAGAAGATTAGCGAGGAAATCACTTCTGTTTTAAATAACGGTACCGAAAAATACGTCGCAGTCGCTCCTATTATAAATCAAAATGCCGGTTTAGTAACTGTTACTGCTATGAAGTCTCAGATAGCTCGCGTAGATAGATATCTAAGCGGTATGCAAAAACGCCTTAGTCGCCAAGTCTTGCTAGACGTAAATATCATATCTGTCGAGCTAAATAACGAATACACTACCGGTATTGATTGGAGTAAATTTCAACTAGGATTTAATACCTATGTAGGTGGAGATCCGACTAAGCTTTCAGGCTATCACATAGATAACGGCAATAGAGGAAAGGCGAGCGATACTCACGGAACTTGGACGATAGGGGCTAATCTAAATTTTAATATCGACGGTTTGATTAACTTCCTAGAGACTAAAGGTAAAACCAAGATTATTTCAAGCCCTAAGGTAACTACAATGAATAATCAGCCTGCTATTATCTCCGTAGGTGATACCATTAACTATGTATTGAAATCTACTACTACAGGTGATTATCAAGGCGGAGATACTCAGTCGGATGATCAGTATTCAATATTTGTAGGTATTCTTTTGAATATCTTGCCTGAAATTTCAGATGATAATAGGATTATGCTACGAATTAATCCGTCTTTAAGTTCTCTTAAATATGCCGAAGATAATGTAAGAAAAGAAAACGGCAGAAGAGATATCGCACCTGATACCTTGCAAAAGAAACTCTCAAGCGTAGTTTGGGTAGATGATGGCGATACTGTAATTTTAGGCGGTTTGATTGGTGCAACTAAGTCCAAGAATAACACTAGGGTGCCTGTGCTAGCTGAAATTCCATTAATTGGAAACCTTTTCAAAAGTACTGCCGATGTTTTGAGCACATCAGAGCTAATCTTTGTAGTAACTCCACATATCATTGACAATACCGGCGCGCCGCTTGCTACCTCTCTTAAAGAGCTAGGTTACTCAAAATCCATCTACGAAAATGAGTAATAACTATACGGCGATCAAGGAGATTTTTATCGAGGATAACGAAGTCTCAGACTTCGTTAATCTCGATAAATCGACCCTTGCTTATCATAAAATTTTAAATGCTTTGCAAAAGCCGTTGAAACTCATACTTTTTTACGGCAAACCGGGTTGCGGCAAGACATTTTTGCTTAATAAGATCAAGGTCGATCTTGAAAAAAAGGTAAGAGTCGTATTTGTGCCGCAGCCGTTTTTTGATGAGAAAGAATTTTTCTTAGAGCTTTATTCGCAGATTTTTCATTCTACTCCTAGCGAGCCGATTGATAATTATGAAAATTTTATGCGGGTTTACAGAGAGAGATTTGGCATCTCTACCAATGTCGGAGCGGTAGAGCAGGTCGTTATTTTGCTCGATGAAGCTCAGCTGTATCCAGGAAATTTAATAGAAAAAATTCGCCTTATGGCAGATACTAGATTATTTAAATTTTTATTTACGGTGCATAAGACTGACGAGGAAGATCGCCTCGCAAAGGACTATTTTAAAACTAGAATTTGGGAGAGCATCGAGCTTCCTAATTCAAATTTAGGCGAAGTCAAGCTGTATATTGAAAAAAAGCTTGTACTTCACGGCTTTCAACAATACTATTTTATGTTTAGCGACGATAATTTCGATTTGATTTTAAATTTAACGGACGGCAATATGAGGAACATCAACAAGCTTATGTATAAGATGTATGAGCTTTTTGAGTATTACGAAGTAAATAAACCTACGGAAATTAGTTTTTCGCAGATTAATAATAAAATTATAGAGATGGCAGCGATAGGCTCGGGGATAATAAATGCTTGAATTTTACGAAGTAAACGAACTTGAAAAAAAATGGGAAGAGTATAACAAAAACAGAAAGCAGTTTTCTTTCCTGAAATCTAAGCCGAATTTCGTATTGAGATTCGACAAGACGATTCTGGGGCTTTTGATATTGATCTCGGTTGCGATCGGAGCGATATTCTGGCTGCTTAAAGATAGTGATAGCGTCAGCATGGCAAGTATCAATCAAAATATTGAGGACAAGGGCGGTGCTTCAAATTCTGCTAATGATGCCGAGCAGCAGGCGGCAGATCTTGCAGTGCAAAATAATATCTCTAAAGAGGATTACAACATTAGCGCGCCGAAAGTTGCCCACACCTCTAAACACGAAAAGGAACGCCCAAGCTTAAATTTAAACGATGTGGGTGTGCTATCCAGCGAGGATTCCGGTGGGTTTAAGATAACCAATAATTACGAAAATGGCGGAAACTATGGCGGGCAGGCTCAGGCGCAAAATTTCGGCGGTCAAAATTTTGGCAATCAGAATTTTGGCAATCAAAATGCTCCTACATTTAATGTGCCTAATACCAATAACGCAGCTTTCGCAAATCAGCCACCTAAAAATGAGGTTATCGATTTTGGACGCGCTCCATTGCCGCCTAAATCAAATTTCTCTGGAGGTTCTACAAATACCGCAAGTAGCGCTCCGCTAAGTTCTAGAATTGAGATAAAAACTTCAAATTTAAGCGAAGATAAGCAGAGCTTGGAGAGCAAATTTTACGCGACGAATAAGATTGAGTATTCGCTATCGCTAGCCGAAGAAGCGTATAATAAGAAAGACTACGATAATGCGATCAAATGGGCTCTTACGTCAAATGAGCTTGATAAGGACAACGTTGCCAGCTGGATAATTTTTGCTAAAGCCAATTATAAAAAGGGTCGTAAAGAAGACGCGCTTTACGCTCTTGAGACCTTTAACGCAAAGGCGAAAAATAACGAAATTTCTAACCTCATTTCAAAGATAAGAAGCGATAAACTATGAAAATTTTATATATTTTAGCTTTTGCGATCGCGTCGTTATTTGCAGTTAGTGCCGATGACGTGCGCAACTGGGATCAGATCGGTCAGTATAACCGTATCTGCCAAGAAAGCGTGCGAAATTTATTCATCGAGGAGCAGAGCGAGGCGCTTGCAAATATGTATGCCAAAGCGTGCCTGAAGATGGACAAAGTAAATGAGCTTGTAGTGCCTACGGTGATGCTTTATAAAACCAAAGAGGCTCGCGAGAACGCTTCTCTTTATTCGACCATAATTTTTCAAAAAAAGATGCTTTATTTGGCGCTTTGCGACGGTGTAGACATAAGCTATATAAGAACGCCTAAAATTAATTATATTTTGTCTGAAATTTTTGATAAATTTACGGAGAGAGCATACGTAAAAAAGAGTGATACGTATGTCTTTACCCTAGAAAACGGCGAGCGCGCCGAGCTTTTTATCAAAGAAGAGGAAGAGGTAAAAAAGATGGTAATTGCAATTTATACTGGCGATAAGCTTAGCTCAATTAAAATTTATTGGTGATCGCGATGACGAAGATTGAAGAGCAGATCGTTGCGATTTTAATACGAAACAATATCCTTACTAGCACCGTTGTTCCGGAAATCAAGGACAAGATGGATATCGGCTTGACGCTAGGAGAGGTTTTAGTCGGAGATAACTATCTAAGCCAGGATGATTTTTGCTCAATTTTAGTTGAGCTGTACAAGCGTCGTCAGATAGCATTTGACGATATAAGCGAAAAATTTTCGATGGATCCAAAGGAATTTTTGCAAATTCTAGCCAAGAAAATGAACCTGTCGTATATGAATTTAGATGATATCGATATAGACTTCAGGCTATCGGAACGCACTCCTACCGCACAGCTTAAAAGATACGGCGTGATACCGGTTAAAGCGGATGATCTGAATATTTACGTTGCTTTTTCTGATCCGTTTAATCTTGAGTCGCAAGATAAAGCGCAGGCTATGTTTAGCAAACAGCTGCTTAAAATCGTAGTAGCCGATCCAAATCAGGTAAATAAATATCTATCTAAGCTTGAGCTTTCAGAGAGCATTAAAGGGCTCGTAGCGGAGATCCGCAAAGAGCTCGCCAACACCGGCGGTAGCGGAAGCAGCGATGATACCTCGGCGATTTTGAAGCTCATTGAGATGATAATTAGTCAGTCTATTAAGATGCGCGGTAGTGATATTCACATCGAGCCTACCGAGAATAACTGCGTCGTGCGTACCAGAATCGACGGAATGCTCGCTGAAATTTTTATCTTTGATAAGGATATCTATCCACCGCTAGTAAGCCGATTGAAGCTACTTTCAAATATGGATATCGCCGAGCGTCGCAAGCCGCAAGACGGCAGGTTTAGTATGAAAATTTCAGGTCGCGAATACGACTTTCGTATTTCGACACTGCCTATCATCAATGGCGAATCTACCGTTATGCGTATCCTAGATAAATCCAAGGTTATCATAAGTCTGGAAAAGCTCGGTATGCACCCTGATAGCTTTAAGAAATTTAATAACGCTATGAAGGCTCCATATGGTATTATCTTGGTTACCGGACCTACGGGAAGCGGTAAGTCTACGACGCTATATGCAGCGCTAAACGATATTAAAAATATCGATACTAAGGTTATTACCGTAGAAGATCCGGTAGAGTATCAAGTAAATTTAATCCAACAAGTCCAAGTTAACGAAAAAGCGGGTCTTACCTTTGCTTCAGCATTGCGCTCGATCTTAAGACAAGACCCCGACATCATAATGATCGGTGAGATACGTGATCAAGAGACCCTTAGAATTGCGATCCAAGCCGCTCTTACGGGACACTTGGTTTTCTCGACACTACACACCAATGACGCCGTTAGCGCGATCCCGCGAATAGTGGATATGGGTATCGAAGCCTATCTCATAAGCGGTGCACTGATTGCGGTAGAGGCGCAACGTCTTGTGCGAAAGCTTTGCCCGCACTGCAAGCAGCCTACGAATCTACCTAAATCGATGCTTGATCAGCTAAAAGAATTCTTACCTGAAAAATACACGTTTTTTAAGGCTGTGGGTTGTGATCAATGCGGTCAAACGGGCTACATGGGGCGTGAGATGATTAGTGAAATTTTACCTATTACCGATAAAATGCAAAGCTTGATCGCTAACGGTGGCTCAAAGGACGATATGAGGGCCTTGGCGAAGGAGGAGGGATTTATAGATATGTTTGAAGATGGTGTTATACGTGCTGCGCGCGGAGTAACTAGTATAGAAGAAATTTATAGGGTGGCTAAACAATGAAAAAGCAATTAGAAGTTGAATACAACGCCAAGGGCGCAAGAAAGAAGATGTTTTTGCAAGCTAGCGATAAGGTGCAAGCAAACAACCTAATGAAGCAGCGCGTAGGCGGGACGATTGTAAAAAGAGGTGAAACCCAAGTCGTAGCGAATACGGGCGGCGATTTTAAGGCGCAGGTTTCGCGCATGCTAGGTGGTAGCGGAAGAGTTAGAACGCTGCCGTTAGTAGCGTCGATCCGTCAGCTTTCGGTTATGACAAATGCGGGAATTTCAATCCACGACTCGATCAAAGAGGTCGCAAGGGCGGCAGAGGATAAGACGCTAAAAGAGATCTTTAGTGCTATGAACGATGATCTTAACGCAGGTCTTAGCTTGACCGAATCTACGGAGAAATTTAGAGGCCAGCTCGGTGATGTCGTTGTTGCGATGGTAAGTCTGGGCGAAGCAACCGGTAATATGGCAGAATCCCTAGCCAAACTTGCCGCTATGCTTCAAGAGCTTTGGGAAAACCAGCGTAAATTTAAAAAGGCGATGCGTTATCCGATGATCCTTATGATCGTTATGGCGATTGCATTTTCGGTTTTAATGATGTATGTCGTGCCGAAATTCCGCGAGATTTTTGAGGATTTGGGCGCGGATTTGCCACTACCTACTAGAATTCTACTTGGTATCGAAAGCACGCTTAATAATTATGGAATTTTTGTTTTAGCGGGCATCATAGGCACTATCATAGCTCTTAGATGGGCATATCGCAATAATCCCGAGTTTAAAAAGGGCTTTGACAAGACGATTTTAAAGGTCTATTTATTCGGTAAGATCATATTTTTCTCAACTATGTCGCGATTTATGCTTATTTTTACAGAGCTCGTGCGAGCGGGTATTCCTATCGCTGATGCACTAGATACATCTGTTTTAATGGTGGATAATCATACTTTAAAAGAGAAGCTCTCTACCGTTAAAATTGCCGTGCAGCAGGGCGTGAGCCTAACAGAGGCGTTTAACAATACAGGGCTTTATGAGAGTATGCTTATTCAGATGATCAGCGCGGGCGAGCAGGCCGGTAACCTCGATAAGATGCTCGGCAACGTCACGGATTATTATAAAGAGAAATTTGATGATATCATCGATAATATCTCAAGTTACGTCGAGCCGATCATGCTATTTTTTATGGCGGGCATGGTTCTTCTTTTGGCTCTTGGTATCTTTATGCCTATGTGGGATTTGGGCAAAGCCGTCAAAAACTAACCCCTTTAATTCCGCGCCTGCGAGGGCGCGGAATTTTATCAAAGCATTAAAATTTCATCCTTCAAATAAAATTTTAACCTTCGTTTGGCTAAAATACCGCTTTAAATTTAAGGATCAATCATAGTTAAAGAAATATATTTTATCGTCATATCGGCTATCATAATATTTTTTGGGCTTGCTACTATTGCGCCCGATTCTGCGCTTGTAGGCAGCGCCGGCAATGCCATCCGCTCATTTAATACCCAGCTATTCGGCTATTTTGCATACATCTATCCGCTATTTTTGCTCGCCTTAGCATACGTAGCCTATAAGCATTTTCGCGGTTTTGACTTTAGATTTTTTGAGTTTAGCATCGGCGCGATTTTGCTATTTTTTACCATTTTGATGGTGCAGTCGAGTCTCTTTGGCGCTAGTGGTGGAGCAGTTGGTAGCTTCGCGGTGAACGGACTTAGGCGAATGATCGGAAGCGTCGGCGTATGGATTTTTAATATTACGATTTTTGTGCTTTCGCTAGTGCTTATATTTGAAGATCGTTTTACCGACATCATCAAAAACTGCTTTATTGGCTCAAGAGATGAAAGCTCGCAGGATGAAATTGGGGACGATTTTGCTAGCGACGCAGATGCAGCACAAAGAGGCGAGCTTGCAAGGTATTCGTCTGCGCAGGGCTTGAGAGGTACGGAAAATTTTAACGCTTTGAATGACGCTTTGAGCACAGAGGACAATTCGGCAAAACAGGGTAATTTTGTGGAGCAGGGCGCAAGCGGGCGCGGTTTTGAAAGCGGGCAAAATTTTCAAAATTTAAACGATGCTCGCGAGTCTGAAAATGAGCAGAATTTCGGTGACGCGCAGGGTTCGCAAGCTTCCGCTGAACGCGAGCTTAAAATGCCGCAAAAGGGAAAGCCTAGCAGGCTAAAAAGGGTTGAGCGCCTAAGCGAGGTCGCCGAAAACAAAAGGCTTTTGGATCAGCTCGATAAGGGCAGAGTGGCTAAGCCCAAGGATTTTAAGCTACCGCCGCTTGATTTTTTAAACTTACCGCCGAAAAAGAAAAGTAATATCGACGAGAGCGAGATCGATCGTAAAATTTACGACCTGCTCGATAAACTGCGTAAATTTAAGATCGACGGCGACGTGGTGCGGACTTACTCGGGTCCGGTCGTTACGACATTTGAGTTTCGCCCCGCCGCGCATATCAAGGTAAGTAAAATTCTAACGTTGCAAGACGATCTCGCGATGGCGCTTCGGGCGCAGACCATCCGCATCCAAGCGCCGGTTCCGGGTAAAGACGTAGTGGGTATCGAGATCCCAAATCAAAATATCGATACGATCTATCTGCGTGAAATTTTAGAAAGCGACGTGTTTAAAAGCGCCTCGAGCCCGCTTACCATCGTGCTTGGCAAGGACATCGTGGGGCAGCCTTTCGTTACCGATCTTAAGAAGCTGCCGCACCTTCTCATCGCAGGCACCACGGGAAGCGGCAAGAGCGTGGGTATTAACGCCATGCTGCTTAGCCTTTTGTATCGCAACTCGCCTAAAAGCCTGCGCCTTATAATGATCGATCCGAAGATGCTCGAGTTTAGCATCTACAACGACATCCCACACCTGCTAACGCCCGTCATCACGCAGCCTAAGCAGGCGATCATCGCGCTGAGCAACCTTGTAGCCGAGATGGAGCAGCGCTACTCGCTCATGGCGCAAAACAGGACGAAAAATATCGATAACTATAACGAAAAGATGCTGCGCGAGGGGGGCGAAATTTTGCCTTACATCGTCGTTATCATCGATGAGCTCGCGGATCTGATGATGACGAGCGGCAAAGACGTAGAGCACTATATCGCGCGTCTGGCGCAGATGGCGCGTGCCAGCGGTATCCATCTCATCGTAGCGACGCAGCGCCCTAGCGTGGACGTCGTCACGGGGCTGATAAAGGCGAATCTGCCTAGCCGCATCAGCTTCCGCGTGGGCTCGAAGGTCGATAGCAAGGTGATCTTGGATCAGATGGGCGCGGACAGCCTGCTTGGGCGGGGCGATATGCTGTTTACGCCGCCTACCGCGCCGGGGCTCATCCGCCTGCACGCGCCGTTTACGACCGAGAATGAGATCAATAAGATCGCGGAATTTTTAAAGGCGCAAGAAAGCGTCGTTTATGACGAGCGATTTTTGATCGAGAACGAGGGCGCCAAGCAAGAAGGCGGTATAATCAATCCGCAAAATATTGTGCTTGACGAGCTTTACGATGAGGCGAAAGCGATCGTTTTGGAGGAGGAAAAGACCTCGATCAGCTACCTGCAGCGCCGCTTACGTATCGGGTACAACCGCGCCGCGACGATCATCGAGCAGCTAGAACAGATGGGCGTTTTAAGCGAGATCAACGCCAAAGGCCAGCGCGACATAATCAAGTAAATTTCAAAATTTTGATAAAATTTAAGCAGCGAAATTTTGAAATTTATTGGATTTGCGGCGTCGGAATTTTAAAATTTAATCGATCTGCATCGGTAAAATTTTAAAATTTATCGGATTTGAAGCGATGGAATTTTAAAATTTTTTAATCTACATGTCGGATTTTAAATTTTAAAATTTGCATGCTCTGCGGCTCGCGCTTGTGCTTCTGTGGCTGCGGGAAGGCGGACGGTTTATACGGATGCGAGGATGCGATCAAAGAGTTCTTTGCGGTGCGGCAGGCGTTTTAAAAGTAGTGCTCGGTGGATGTGAACTGAACAGCGTGTTTTGCAGCTTGCATTTGCGGCGTGCGAGTTGTCTGAATTTTATAAGGCGCAAGCGGAGCTAAAAAGGCACAGGATTTAAAATTCTAAAATTTGAGCGAAAGAGCTTTGAGATTTAAATTTTAAACGCTAGGCGATATTTAAATTTCATCTGCGACGCAGAATTGAGAGCTTGCCGCGCTGCCGATACGTAAACGATAGACGCTCTGCGACGGATAAATTTCGTTCAAGGCGCCACGGCAATCCGCGACGTAAATTTGAAATTTTATCCGAAACTGCTGCAAACGGGGACGCCAGGCGGCGCAAATTTTGATTTTAAAATTTCGCCGTTTTTAGACTTTTGAATTTTAAAATTTGCCGCAACGGACCTGAATTTTAAATCTCGCTGCGTCGATATGAAACATCTTGCGACTGCGCAAGCGGAAGAAGTTGCTGCGGACTTGGCTTGCCGCGTGAGTACATTGGCGGAAAGATTTCATACTTTGAAGGTCGATGCGCAGAGTACTGAGGTTGTCGTTCACAGCGGCTGATTTCCAGCGCGAGTACCCGTGTCACACGCCAAAAGCCGATAGATCGTGAACGGCGGACAAAGCCGTTTGGCGCGCGGTGTTTTGTGTGGGTTATAATTCGCAGTGCGGCTGCATGCGGCATGTCTTGCGAGCGAGTGCTTACAATGATCTGCGGCGTAAAATTTTAGAATGAAATTTATCGCTGTACGCATAAATTTAATAAAATTTGCGCCGTAGTAGCGAATGAATTTAAAACAAAATTTCGCATCGTCTGCGGTACAAACGCACTTTGCAGCGAAGTCGTATTTTGCAGTGCGGCCGTATTGTAAGATGCGGCTCGTTTTACGTTGTCTGCGCACTAAAAATCGATCGACATGTGAGCGCGTTTGCAATGATGTTGCGGCGTAAAATTTTGCAGCTACCGCGCGCTACTCGTGTGCGATTTTGCATAGTCGAGGTTTGCGACCTTGTTATCGCGTGCCGAAAGTCGTCGCGATATGTTAGAATAGAGCGTAGGCAATGCGCACTTGTGGGATACGCGAGATCGTACCTTGTGGCGTGCTATCCCGCACCGCATGCCGCAAAGCCGCCTTATGTGCGAGAATAAAATTCGCGCCGCGCGTCAAAGACGCACGATCGCACTGCGTGCCAAAAGACGATGCGTGGTCGTGCCGTACGCTTTTTAAAAGGCGGTGCCACGATCGGCGCCGTACGCCGCGGGCGCGATGCGAGGTTTGAGCCTCACGTGGCAGACGAAGTATGCACAGCACACGTAAATGCGAATAAATTTTAAAACGGAGAGATGATTGAAAACCGATAAATGGCTATATTACTTCACCTGCGCGCTCATTACGATCGGCATGATATTTTCGCTGTCGTTGAGCTCATATACGGTGCTTCTGCTGGGTGCTACGCCGCTGCATTTTTTTTATCGTCAGTGCGCGGTAGGGATCGCGTGCATCGCGGTGATGTGGATCGTCTCGCGCGCCGATCCCGATAAATGCCTAACGCCGGTGTGCATGTCGCTTTTTGCGATAATGGGGATTTTGATGCTCGCGATGGGCTTTTTACCCAAATCCTTGGTCGCCGACGTAAACGGCGCGGCGCGCTGGATCAGACTGCCGTTTTTTAACCTCGCGCCGGTGGAATTTTTCAAAGTGGGCTTTATCTACTTTTTGGCGTGGAGCTTCTCGCGCAAGCTTGATCACTCCAAAAAAAGCATCGGGCGCGAGATCGCGACGCTGCTTCCATACGTAGCGCTTTTCGGCTTCGTGGTGATCCTAGTCGCCATCGTGCAAAACGATCTGGGGCAGGTCGCGGTGCTGGGGCTTACGATGATTTTTATGTCGCTTTTTGCGGGCACGAGCTTCAAGCTCATCGGCTTTAGCTTTATGGGGATTTTGGGGCTTGCTTACGTTTTTATCGTCACGAGCGCGCACAGGGTCGATCGCGTGCGCTCGTGGTGGGGCGGCGTGCAGGATTTCGTGCTGTCGTTTATGTCGCCCGAAACTGCTGCCGGGCTGCGTATAGAGGACGCTAGCGCGCCGTATCAGGTCGGACACTCGCTAAATGCGATAAACAACGGCGAGTTTTTCGGGCAGGGACTTGGGCTTGGAAGCTTTAAACTGGGCTATCTGAGCGAGGTGCATACAGACTTCGTGCTCGCAGGTATAGCCGAGGAGTGGGGGTTCGTCGGGATTTTGCTCATCGTGGCACTATTTTATGCGATGCTATTTCGCATCTTTCAGACCGCGAGCAAGTCGCCGAGTAACGTAAATTTCCTCTTTTGCCTGGGTATCGGCTTTATGTTTTTCTTTTCGTTCATTATCAATTCCTACGGCATCACGTCGATCTCGCCGGTAAAGGGCATCGCCGTGCCGTTTCTGAGCTACGGCGGCAGCCACCTGCTCGCGGCATCGTTTGCGGTGGGGCTCGTTTTGATGGCGTCGAAAAGGGCGAAATTTTAAGGCTTTTGCGGGCTTTGGAGCGAGTGCGATTTAAATTTAGGCGTAAATTTAGAGCCAAATCGCGCTTAAAATTTTATGCCTAAGCACGCCGAGGCTTAAATTTAAGCGCGAAATTTTATAAATTTAAAGGAAAAGTATGGTCATAGCAATCAGCGGCGGCGGCACCGGCGGGCATCTGATAATCGCTAAAAATTTAGCCGCCCGCCTTGCGAAGCAGGGTACCAAGGCAATCTTCATCGGCTCAAACCGCGGGCAGGATCGCGCATGGTTTGAGGGTAGCGAGCTTTTTGCGCACACCTATTTTCTGCAAAGCTCGGGCGTCGTCGATAAAAAGGGCTTTGCCAAGCTAGCCTCGCTGCTAAATATCCTGCGCCTCTCGCTTGCGGCGCGTAAAATTTTAAAGCAAAACGGCGCCCGCGCGCTCATCAGCGTGGGCGGATACAGCTCGGCGCCCGCATCCATCGCGGCGATCCTTTCTCGTGTGCCGTTTTTTATCCACGAGCAAAATGCCATTTGCGGTCGGCTAAACCGCTTGCTGAGGCCCTTTGCGCGCGCGTTTTACAGCTCCTATGAAAAGCCCGCGTTTGCTTATCCGATCGCAGATATTTTTTTCGAGACGGCGCGGCCGCGCACGGCGCTTAAGAGGGTCATCTTTTTGGGCGGCTCGCAGGGGGCGAGCTTTATCAACTCGCTTGCCGTGGAGCTTGCGCCCAAGCTTTTGAGCCTCGGCTACGGCGTGATCCATCAGTGCGGCGAGCGCGAGTTTGAGCGTATATCGCAAATTTACGCGCAGCAGGGTCTGGACGTACAGCTCGTGGGCTTTTGCAAAAACATGCACGAGCTTATCGCAAGCGCCGATCTTTGCGTCGGACGCAGCGGTGCCAGCACGCTGTGGGAGCTCTGCGCAAACGGCCTGCCTGCGATATTCGTGCCGTTTCCGTTCGCGGCGGCGGATCATCAGTTTTATAACGCGAAATTTCTTAAAGAGCGCGGACTTTGCGAAATTTTACGTCAAGAGGAAGCGAGCAGCGAGCGGATATTAGGCTTGATTGAGAGCTTCGACGTGGCGCGAGCGAGCAAAGGACTGCTTGAGCTCGCGGATAAAAATGGCGCGCAAGCGATAATTGACGATGTGATGAGTAAAATTTAAAAGGGCGTAGGCTCGCTTGCGTAAATTTGAGACAATCTCTCCGTGAAGTCGATTTTAAATTTATTAAACCGATTAAATTTGACTTTTTGCGTTTGTGCAAATTTTACGCGGCACTTCGGTTTGAGTAAAATTTTAAATTTGCATGCTTGCAGACGAAGGACGCTTTTTGATTTGCGCAAATTTAAGCTCGCAAACGAAGCGCGCAAAAGTGCATTGAGCCGTAAAATTATCTGCGCCTAAAGCTGATTATCGCATCGTCGTTTTCTTGTTGATATTTTTCAAATAGAGCCTGATATCTTTGCGATTTTGCCGGATCATTTGAATAAATTCCTACTAGAAAATAGCACGCCTCCGCAAATCGCAACTCGCACGATCGCTCAAAGTATCGCGTACCCGTTTCTTTGTCATCGTCGTCAAAATACGCGACGTAACCGAACATAAAGCAGCCTTCGCCATCGCCGAGCTTGCATGCTTTTTTGTACAATTTTCTGCCCTCTTGAGAATCTCTATCCTCGTAGCTTGCGAGTCTCGTGCAGCTTTCGCCGCCGTTAAGCTCGTAGCAGCCTTTTTTAAGCAGATCTTTGGCGCCCTCTTGCGAAATTTCGCCATTTAACAGCAGCAGGCTCGAAAGTACGGCGCAGGCATCGCCGTCTCCGCCGTCGCAATCTTCGCGAAATCTTACGGGATTTTTCATTTTTAAAGTGCCGTCTTTGGTGCGAATAGAAATTTCTTTAGGATTTTTATTCGCGTCTTCATTTGCTTGATTGATCGGAATTTGGGTTTCATTCAAAGCCTCCGTGCGAAAAGGTGCCTTTATCGCTATAAAAACCGCGACTATACATACGATGATGAGAGGAAGTATTTTTGGCATGGAGCGATTTTTGTGCAGAGTACGGAGGTCTGCGTCTTTGATCGATTGCCTACCTATTAAAGTAACGACGGAAGGCTTGGGGCTCGGTTTTTGGCTTAAATTTGCGGTCGAATTTTCGCCTGATTTTTCGGTCAAATTTATGGTAGCGTCAGTATCCATATCTGCATTAATATCCGCTTTGCAGATATTTTCGTTTGAGCTTTTTAAATTTTTGCTCCGCTTTTCTCTCAGCTCATTTATGCGTTGTATGATTTCTTCGTTATTCAAATGGAATCCTTTTTGCTAGATAAATTTTGCTAGTCGGTTAACCCTCTGGTTTTATCATCAAAATCGCATCAGCATCAAGAGGAATTATATCATCTTGTTTTAAATTTTTCAAAAAAATATGACCAAGAAAAATCTGCAAATTTAGTGTAAATACGCCGTCAAATTTAGACGGGTTCTTGCTAGGATTATCCACAGCTAGGTTTAAATTTTATATACTTCGGACGCGTATAAATTTACAAAACTTGATAGGATTCATATCAAGTTTATTTATTCTACTCTTGACAAGATTAGCACTCCATGATATAATCTGCCAAAATTTTCAAAAAGGACCGCATAATGGCAAAGAAAAAATTTAAGACCGAAGTGAATGATCTACTAAATTTGATGATCCATTCGCTTTATTCAAACAAGGAGATTTTTTTGCGCGAGCTGATCTCAAACGCAAGCGACGCGCTGGATAAATTAAACTATCTAAGCCTTACGAATGACGATTACAAGGCGCTTTCGTATGTGCCGCGCATCGATATAAAGATCGACAAAGAGGCCAAAACGCTAAGCATCGGCGACAACGGCATAGGCATGGACGAAGCCGAGCTAGAGAGCAATCTAGGCACCATCGCGCGCAGCGGCACGAAGGGCTTTATGGCGAGCCTTAGCGGCGATGCGGCGAAGGACAGTAACCTCATCGGGCAGTTCGGCGTCGGGTTTTATTCGGCGTTTATGGTAGCGGACCGTATCGATGTTATCAGCCGCAAGCCGCTCTCGCAGGACGGCTATAAATGGAGCAGCGACGCGAGCAACTACATGGTCGAAAAGGCGGAGAAAGAGGACTTCGGCACGACGATAATCCTGCATATGAAAGATGAGGAGTTTTTGGACGAATATAGGCTGGAAGGCATCATCAAAAAATACTCCAACCACATCCCTTATCCGATCTTTATGGATAAGGAAGAATACGTACCCGCGCAAAAAGAGGGCGAGCAGGGACATAGCGAGGTTAAAAACGTCCAGATCAACCGCGCGAGCGCGCTTTGGCAGCTGCCAAAAAGCAGCCTAAAGTCTGGCGATTACAATGAATTTTACAAGCAGATCAGCCACGACAGCGGCGATCCGCTATTTTACATCCACACCAAGGCCGAGGGCACGCACGAATACACGACGCTTTTTTACGTGCCGAGCAGCGAGCCTTTCGATCTATACCGCGTCGATTATCAAAGCGGCGTAAAGCTCTACGTCAAGCGCGTTTTCATCACCGACGACGCCAAAGAGCTACTGCCTAGCTATCTGCGCTTCGTGCGCGGCATAATGGACGTCGAGGATCTGCCGCTAAACGTAAGCCGCGAAATTCTGCAAGAAAATCGAATTCTTGCCTACGTCCGCGAACAGAGCGTGAAAAAAATTCTATCCGAGCTGCAGAAACTTTTGCAGAACGATCGCGAAAAATACATAAAATTTTACGAATTATTCGGCAAGGTTTTGAAAGAGGGGCTTTACGGCTTCGGCGCAAATAAAGAGGAAATTTTAAAGCTTTGTCTTTTCAAATCAAACCTGCGAGACGGGCTCATCATGCTTAGCGAGTATAAGGAAAAAATGAAAGAGGGTCAAAAAGAGATCTATTATATCGCGGGAAACAGCGCCGCGATGCTTAAAAGCTCGCCTCTGATCGAGAAATTTAACGCCGAAGGCACGGAGGTGCTACTCTGCGACGATGAGATCGATACGATCGTGATGCCGGGCGTTTTTGAGTTTGATAAGACGCCGGTTAAAAATGCGACTTCGATCAAGCAAGAAGCTGTGAGCGACGATACCGCGACGCCGCAAGCCAAAGAGATCGCCGCAAAGATCAAAGAAATTTTAGGCGAACGCGTCAAGGACGTTAAAATTTCATCGCGTCTAAGCGGCTCGCTTTCATGCCTTGTTTTTGACGAGAACGATCCCGATTTTGCGACGCAGCAGCTGCTTAAGCAGATGGGAAACCGCAATCTGCCGCCAATAAAGCCGATTTTGGAGATCAACGCCGATCACGAGATCATCAAAAAGCTACAGTCCGACAAACTAATGCTGCCGCAAGTATCTGAAATAATCTACGATCTGGCGCGCCTTAGCGAGGGGCAGGAGCTTGAAAATCCGAGCGAGTTTATCAAAAACGTAAACGAGCTGATCGCAAAGGCTCTATAGATTATCTAAATTTAGAGCTTCGATCTGCTAGCAAAATTCCGCGCGGCTGCATATATCTATGTAGCCGCGTTTTAAATTTAAAAAGAAATTTCTGCAGGCAAACTTCACGAGCTTTTTAAATTTTAAAATTTAAAAGCGGTGGAATTTCACCCTTTAATTTCGGTAAAAATTTTATTTGGCGGCTCGGTTTGGCGTTTTAGAAATTTTGAGGTTTCGATCGCTTTTATTCGCGAGTCGAGGTTGGAGCGCGAGCCGAAAATATCCGTCAAATCATGAAATCATAAATCGGGCGATAAATTTCACTATTCATTAATTTAATCTTTACAAAGTTGCGTAATTCTATTTTGAATTTCCACCTTTTTTATCGCAAACAGCGAGATTGTTTGATATAATTCATTTTATAAATATTTGTAAATCTTTATGAAAGGAGATTTCGAATGAAACTCATCAAACTAAGTTTAGCTGCGGCGTTTTGCGCATGTGCAGTGTCCTCGCTAAGCGCGGCGGATAGCGTAGCCGAAGCGATCACTAATGGTAAGCTTGGCGGAACGGTAAAGACAACTTACGCCAGTAAAACCGTAGATAATAGAGGCGAAGCTGCTACGGGCGATAACGACTACGAGGCATTCGGCGTGGGTCTTGAGCTCGGATACGTTACCGATCCTCTTTACGGCTTTAGAATAGGGCTTACCGGACAGGGCTGGTTGATGCCGTATCACGTAGGCTCAAGCAATAAGATCGCCTACGATAAGGAGTGGTATACTAAAGGTGCGGTATTATCGGAATTATACCTAGGATACGGCATAGGAAATACCGATATAAAGGCAGGTAGACAATATGTCGTAACTCCGCTCGTTGCTGGCAACTATACGAGGGCGTTTAAAGAGGCTTTCGAGGGCGTGGCGATATCCAATAAAGATATCCCCGATACTACATTGTGGGGCGGATGGTTTTATAAATTCCAAGGAAGGAGCAAAACCGCTATGGGCGCTCCGGCAGGCGAAGGAAAGGCTCCTTTATTTAAAGATAGAGTGATTCTGGGTAATATGACCGGTCCTGTCGCCGTAAAATTTGAAAATATCTTCTCTGCATACGTTCAAAACAAATCCTTGCCTTATACTACTTTAACCGGCGCTTACGCAGCGGTAACGGACGTAAAACCCGCTAACGCATTAAAAGACGGCGATGTTAGCCTATATCTTGCCGAGGCGAATGTAAAAGTGCCGGTAGGAGAAATTTTAAAGCTGGGATTTGATTTTAACTACAAAGGCTCACGCGTAAACGGAGGGCTGGAGCCAAGAAAGCTTGACGGCGATATGTTCGGTGCAAGAGTCTCGGTTAGCGAGTTTTTCGGATTCGGTCTATCGTATGCCTATACGACCGTTAGCGATGATGATGCCGTTATTTTGGGCGTCGGCAACGGCCCGGGATCATATACCGCACTGCCTATTAGAGGTCCGTTCGTCTTCACAGGATATGCGGGTATGGATACGCACAAGGTCGTGCTTGATTACGACTTCGGCGCTATCGGTCTGGACGGCCTCAAAACCGCGCTGCACTACGTAAAGGGCGATCAAGACAGAGTAGGCGGCACAAATAATATCAATGCTAGCGGGGCTGCGGGCCAAAAGGTCGGCACCAGCATGGACGTAGAGGGCTGGGCGGTAACGGCAAACTACGCTCCTAAGGCCGTTAAGGGGCTAAGCTTGGGCGTAACCTACACTGCGCTTGAGAGAAGCGACCACTACGCTAGCGGCGTAAATAGGAAGTTCGACGAGAATGAGATATGGTTGCAAGCTGCGTATAAATTTGATCTAAGCGGCGACTAAAGCTTTAAAGAGCGGAGTATTTCCGCTCTTTCTTATTTACATTATTTTGCCTCGTATATGACGCAAAAAAGGGCGTTTAAACCCGAAAAATTTACTCTTCCTCATCGTGCATTATCAAACGGGCTCGTGCTTGATAAATGTTTCATCCTAGCTCCTTAAATTTAAACATGCTCTTAAATTTTAAATGAAACGGAGGTAAAATTTATCTAAAATTTTGCCGCAGAGCTTTGACATACCGAAATTTAAATAAAGCTTGGGTGTTGAAATTTTGACGAGGATTTTGTTCTGCGCGCTTTATAGGAATTTTAAATTTATAAAAATTTTAGAGATTTCCTTACAATTACAAGAAATATACCTTTCTAGCGTTTTAAATCTTTTGATACGAAAGTTACTTGAATATTTTCTTTCGGGACAAATTTATTTAAACTTGCACCGCCCCTATACTCTTCTAATGCGTCTTTTAAAATTTTAACTATCTCATCCCTTGATATACCATAAGTATGGGTTTTTATAGACTTTAATTCATATAAGATTTTAAAAGGGTTGTCCGTAATTTTTGTGCTAGTATTTTTATTGTTTATATCTCTTAAATCAAGCTCAATATCTTGATCATCATAGTGCAAAACCCAGATCCGTTCCCCGCTCCATCCGTCTCTATGATCTGGCAAATGTAAATTAACGACAGATATTAGCCAAACGTCTCTTTGCCTATCAATCACCCAGCAGAGTTGATCAATTAAATAATCCGAGTATTCTTCTTCATTATACTTGCGGCAGCATGTATTTATAATGTTTATAATATCATATTTCTCCAAGTCCTCTTTAGAAATATATTCCGCTACAAACGCCATCGCTTCCTCCTAAAATTTTAATTCGATTATACTCTCGATAATTTATGCTAGCCTTATGCTCTCATAAATGTATCGTGAGTATGAAATCAAGTTAGCACTATAGTAAGGCTCATAGAGATGCAATTGTAAGGGTTTTTTTGGATACTTTTCGTTTACGACCTGGCGAGTAAGAAGCGTATAAACTTAAGTTGCGGGCGGTTGGTTTAAATATAGTCTGATAGATGAAATTTTAAATCGAGAATTCTGGTAAATTTTAAATCTAAAAGCTGATAAATTTAATAAACACCTCACAAAAATTTCGTCAAAATTTCAAAAATCCCGTCAAGGTCTCAGCTAAACCTCGGCGGAATTTTAAAATTTAGAAATTCTAGGATTTCAAGCGGCGTTATTTTTTCGTGCTAGAAGCGTCCATAAAGGCCTGCTCTTCGGCGCTCGGTTTATACTCGTCGCCGAAAAATTCCTTCTTCGCCTTGATCTTCTCCTGCATCATCTTCTTTTCGTAAATTTTATACGTCGGTCGCCAGTACTCTAGGTAGTTGCGAAGCCCGATGCCGTGGCCTGCGCTTACGTGGCAGCTCGCGCATTTAAGCTCGCGCTCGGTGCCTAGGAGCTTTTTGTAGTGCGCGTGCATGCGCTGTGCTTGCTCGGAGGTGATTTTGCTGTCGATCACGGTGGCGTGGCAGCTCATGCAGCCGTTGTCAAACACATAGTGCTCGCGCTCTTCGCGCCTTTTGTTCCAATCAAATTTTTCGGGCTCGTCAAAGAAGTGCGAGTAACCCTCTAGCACGCCGTTTTTGGCCTTTTGATAGACGTATTTTACGATATTGTCGTGCGGCAGGTGGCAATCGACGCATTGAGCTTTGATGCCCGTTTTGCCCTTGCCCGAGTGGACGTCGTCTTGATAGGCGATCACCATCGGATCCATCTCGTGACAGACGTCGCAGAATTTATCGGTGCTCGTTTTCTCAAGCGCATAGTGCACCGGCACGACGACGAAAAACCCTATAATGCCGCTTATTAAGATGATAAGCGCTAGTAATTTTTTAGAAATTCTCATGGTGTCACCCCCATCCATTGCGGCACTTCGTGCTCGTGGCATTCGGTACACATATTCGTAGATGCCTTGTGCTCGTTGTGGCATTCGTCGCAGTATAGCGTAGGACCGTCGTGGACGGAGTTGTGCGGATTGGCCTTGAGCGTATCCATAAATTTTAGCCTCAAAGCGAGCTTCTTTTTGTCGCCGTGGCAGCTGATACAGCCCTTGTCGCCGATACTTTTAAATTTAGACGGATCGCTTCCTTGATTTACGTGGCAATCAACGCAGTCAAACGACAAATGCTCGTGATGAGGTTTGATTTTGTATTTTGCCCGAAGCTCATCTGAAACGACTATGTTCGTGGCGTTGGCGTCGTTGGCAGACGGCGCGCCGAACAAAGTCGCGATGATACAGCACAGAAACAGCGCCGTAAAACTGAAATTTTTCATTTGCAACCTTTTATAAAACTGCCTTGCCGGTCCGCTTTCGCTACCGGCAAAGCTTTAAAGAGCTTGCGCTCAGACTAGCTAAGCGATCTGCTCACCCGCGATCATTCCGAAAACTATGCAGTCGGTGATCGCGACGGTGCCTAAGCGGCTAGCGCCGTGAGTCCCGCCGGTGATCTCGCCTGCAGCCCAGAGGCCTGGGATTGGTTTATTCGTCTTAGATGATAAGACCTCGGCTTTGGTGTTGATCTTTAGACCGCCCATCGTGTGGTGAGGTTTCGGCGAGAGGCGGATGACGTAGAAAGGTCCCGCTTCGTTGATCTCGCTAAGCGCGCTTTCTTGCTTGCCGAACTCGTCTTTTTTTGCTTTGACGCCTTCGTTGTATTTCTTAACGGTTTCTTTTAACGCATCGGCAGGCACGCCGTATTTTTTAGCGATATCATCGAGCGTAGCGCATTCGCCCACTAACTTACCGCTTGCCATGCCTTTAGAAATAACCTCTTCGCTTAGGTCTTTAAACGCCATTTTGGTATCGGCGAAGGTTATCGGATAGGCTTTCGGATCCTCGCGTAAAATTTTAAACTCCGCGTCCGCGCGGGTCTTGCGATCTGCAAGCTCGTTCATAAAGCGTTTTCCTGTGCGTACGTCCACGGCGATGCCGTATTTAAAGGTGCCTTGCTGAGTTAGGATCGGAGCGGTACCGAAGCCCTTCTCATCGGGGCTCGCCCATGGACCGAACTGGATCCAATCGACCTGCACCGGATACGCGCCGATCTCAAAGGCTTTTAGCAGCACGCCCGCAGTGGCTCCCGGGTGGTTCGTGCTATCGACATCATCTGGGATGCGCGGATCTTGAAGCTTGCGGAAAATTTTATCGCGACAAAATCCGCCCGCTGCGAGCACTACGCCCTTTTTGGCTTTGAGCGTCTTTTTGGTGCCGCTTGTGTTTTCAAGATCGTCGCTGTAGAGATTTGGATCAAATTTATACTCCTCGCGGATTACGACGCCCGCCACGCGATCTCCGTCCATTACGAAATCGTCAAATTTAGCGCGGCGGCGAAGCTCGCAGCCCTTATCTTTTAGCGCTTCAAATTTTTCAAGCATCGGCTGGATGTAGCCAGAGCCGCTATCATTTGTAGTTAGCATCGAGCGCGCGACGCTGTGTCCGCCGAAGTGGGCGCAGTGATCCATCTTAAATTGCACGCCGCTATCGACGAGGAATTTAAACGCGTCCAAGCCGCGATCGGCTAGGGTGCTTAAAAGCTCGGGGTGGTTGATGCCAAGACCCGCCTTTAGGCAGTCGTTCATAAATAGCTCTTTGCTGTCTTTAACGCCAGTTTTTTCCTGCACGGGGTTCATTGGCACGCTCATACCGCCGCCGTTGATGACGGAGTTGCCGCCGATGCGGCCCATCTTTTCGAGGATCAAGACTTTGTTGCCCTTTTCGGCTGCTTTTAAGCCCGCCGCAAGTCCAGCAAAGCCGCTACCGATGATGATTACATCCCACTCCTCGTCAAATTTGACGTCCTTTGCGTCCACCGCGCTTGCTTGTGCATTTACCGCGCTAAGTGCGAGTGCACCGGCTCCTACCATACCCATTTTCAGTATGTCGCGTCTCTGCATATTTGCCCCTTTACTTAGAGATTTTTTAATCTTAAAGATTAATGTCGTAATTTTATATTAAATCTTTATGTAAGTCAAATGTTATTTGGTATATAATTTAATAGCTAAAGGCTATAAAATTTCAACCGAAAGGGCAAAAAATGAGCCTGCGACATATGGAATTTGCGGTAAAAATTTCGGAGCTTAAAAGCTTTACAAAAGCGGCGAGCGAGCTTGGAATTGCACAACCGTCGCTTTCAAAGAGCATTATGCTTTTAGAAAAGGAGCTCGGGATCGAAATTTTCGATAGAAAAAACGGCCTTGAGCTTACATACGCGGGCGAAATTTACATCGCCAGAGCGAAAAATATGCTTAGGCTCAATAAGGAGCTAAATAACGAAATCCGCGGACTTTCGTCGATCAAGACGGGCAAGCTCGTAATCGGCGCAACCTCGACCAGCTTTAAATTTATCGAAAAGATCATCGCGATGTTTTATAGCAGATTTTCCAAAGCCGACATCAGGGTCGTGCACGCTCACTCCGAGCCTGCGCTCATCGAGATGCTAAAAAGCGGCGAGCTTGACATCGTCTATGCCGCGCACTTCGGCGAGCTTGTCGCGGAGGGGCTTGAGTGCGAGTTTATAAAAAAGCGCAGGCTTCTTCTAAGCGTCTGCTCCTCTCATCCTGCCGTTTCGCGAGCGAGTATAAATTCTACCGAGAAATACCCTAAAATCGCGCTTAGCGAGTTCAAATCCGATAAATTTGCAATCAGCAGTAAAATTTTAAAAAGCGAGTCGAACTTCAAAAAGATATTTGAAAACGCCGGCTTTACGCCTCAAATTTTCTGCGACACCTCCTATCTGTACGTGGCTAACGCGATGGTCGCGGCGGGGCTTTGCGTCAGCTTCAGCTTCGCGCGGTACATTTTTGAGACGCAAAAGGACTACATCACGCTCTTTGATGTCGCGGATGAGCCGCTTTTGGACGTATCGTTTTCGGTCGTGTATAAAAAACCATCCAAGCTCGCAAAGGAATTTATAAAGATGATAAAAGCGGGCAAAAGCGACGCGTAGGGCGGATCGGTGCATAGCGCACAAAAGATAACGGTGCCGTCGTAATGCGAACACGTCGGACTCGCTCCGCCGCCGTTAGAAATATCGTCGGCGTATATGGCGCAGGTGTGAAAACGATTAAATTTTGCCGTTCAGATAGCACGTAGGTGCGGAGCGCGTGAGCTAAATTTACAGCGACAATCCGTGTGCCTTGTGAATACGATTCGCAAAGGATGTCGCGGAGTAGATTTAAATTTGCTGCGCGGGTAGCTTGCGGGCGGCATGAGTTTAAATTTAATAACGCGCCGCAAGGGTTTAAATTTAATGACCGCAAGGTGCTACGCCAAAGATCGGCTTTTAAAATTTATCCCGCAATCTTGCTCTTTAAATTTCACTTCGTAACTTGCTTGGCCGAAATTTCATCTTAAATTTATCTCGCGCCGTGACGCGCTAAATTTCATTTTGCAGCAAGTTGGATTAAAATTTTCAGCCGTGGCGGCTGCGTAAATTTACGGCGTGCTTTTTTTGTAAAATTTTATCTACAAGCGGGGCAAAGAGCGTCTATTCAGTGCTTTCGGCTCTTTGGCTCCCGCTTGATTAGCTTTTCTTGCTCGCCGCTAAAACTTGCGCCAAGATCGCCGCTAGCGCGATATTGAGGCTGACGCAGAGCCCAAACAGCGCCACGGCCTTGGTGGAGCTGAAAGCGAGCGTGAAAAAGGAGATTATGCTGGTAAGAGACGCGAGCGTAATGCCGAAAATTTTATCCCTAAGCGCCATCTTATCGTTGTTTGCAAAGATCATATAATCGATCCCCACAGCGCCTGATAGGATCAGCGCAAAGATTGCAAAAATATTCACGCTCACGCCGAATGCGCTAAGCAGGGCGAGCACGGCTAAATTTGTCGCAAAAACGCAGATGACGATCAACCACGCCGTCCGCGCGCCGAAAAACGCCCACAGCAGCGCAAGCGCAAGGGCGTATGCGGCGCATTTTAGATACAGGGCGTTGATTTTGATCTGCGAAAACGCCTCGCTTATGGCGCTTCGCATGTTTAGATGCAGCGCGCCCATCTGCGCGGCAAGCTCGCTTACGGCCGCTTTATCGCGCACGCCGCGCAAAAAAGCGATATGCGGATCGATGCTTGGCATCGCGGCAAAAAGAACGGAGCTTTTAGCTTGCTCGTAGCTTAAAATGGGCGCATCCGCGATCTTGGCAAAGTTTGCGTCCACGAGCTCGCGGCTAAGCCCGAGACGTAAAAATGCGCTTCTATCGTAGTTTGCAAAGGCCTGCTTGATAAAGCTCTGCGTAGCTGGATCCAAAATCGGCGCGCCGGTGTATGAGTCCGCAAGACTGCGCGCTACGGCCTCTTTGGCTACTGCGCCCGCATCGTTGCCCACGATCAGATCAAAGCTCGAGCCTCCGATGCTTGCGAGCTTGGCGCTCATCGCGATAAGGTTTTTATCCAGGCTCGCGTATTCACTGACGTCGTCCTTAAGCTCCATCCTGAAATACAAAAACGCAAGCAACGCCGCGCAAACGATGGCGAGCGCTTTGAGGCTTAGGTTTATCTTGCAAAGCGCCTTCGCGTAGAGTTCAAGAGCTTTTGCAAAGAGCGGGGCGGGGCGAAATTTCGCTCCTTCAAGAAGTAGCGGCAGGGCGAAGTAGCTAAAGCAAAACGCCCCCGCAAGTGCGGCTATTGCAAAGATCGCGATCTCTTTGAGCAGAAAAAACGGGCTGAATAAAAATACGAAGTAGCCTCCCGCGGTGATGAAAAACCCTAGAAGCAGGATGTTTCGCATGCTTTTTATCGAGCGAGCCTCGATGCGGCGCGCGATGTTTGCGCCCAGCCAGTGCACTGCGTAATCCAGCATCAGCCCGATTAGGCTCGTCGAAACTACGGCGCTTAGGATATGGATCGAGCCGCGGATCGCCATCGTAGCCGCTACGCCGCAGGCAAGCCCAAAAAGTGCGGGCAGCAGCAGGCAGAAGATCCGTGCGCGCGAAAATGCCGCCAGCAGCAGCGCTGCGCACAGGCTAAGCGATACGGCGCCCGCGACGGAGCTTTCGCGCACGCCCGCGCTTTTGCCCAAAGCGCTAAAAAGGGCAGTGCCGGAGATTAAAATTTCGCTCTTTTGCGCCTCGCGCACCAGCGCGCTAAGCGCATCGTCGTTTGCTTTCGGAGCGAGTTTGGCCGTAGCGAGGTAGTGCGGCGCGCCGTCAATGATCGCAATAAAGCGGTTTTGCGCAGGATCGAGCTTGATAGCGCCGCGGGCGCCGAGGCGCGAGTGAAGGCTGAGCGAGAAAAAGTCCTGCGAGAGGCTAAGCGGACGAAATTTTGAATAAAGCTCACGCGCGCTACGCTCAAAAAAGGCCTGCGGATCGCTTTTTAAAAGCTCCACGCTCGCATCATCGAGCATCGCGGGCGCAAAGCGCGCAAGCTCGCTCTGATACACGCTCGCGTCCTTTACCTCGTAAATTATGCTCTCAAAAAGCCCGCTTTTTTGCATATCTGCAATGAACGCGTCAAAGCTCGCCTTCTCTGTGCTTGCGACGATGATTTGCCTTGCAATCTCGCGGTTGAAATCCTCGACGCTCTGTTTCTGCTCGCCCGAAATTTCAATGCCGCTCAGCTCGTAAAAACCGGAATTTACGCGGTTTAAATTTAACGCTATAAAGGCGCAAAGCGCGATGAATGCCGCGCCGAATGCCGTTAGGATCGCGCTCTTACTCATCTAAGCTCACGACGCTCGAAAAAACGTTTTCGCTCACGTCGCCGTTAGCGCTGCTAATCCGCAGCACCCTGACGTAGGCACCGCCCTCGATCACGATATTTTTAAAGATATTTTGTAGCATCCCTTTGGGGCTTAACTCGGCGCGCCACGCATCTTTGCTGCCGCTTAGCGCGATCGAGAAATTTTTGCTAAGTCGCGCTACGTCCAGGCGTGAGATCGCCAAAAAGGTGTCCTTATCAAAAAGCGAATCGGCGCTTTTGACCCATGCCACGCCGCTACGCTCAAAAACGCCGTCCGCGCCGATTTTTAGCTCGCTTCGCACCGGCTTTAGCGTCGTCCAAAACAGCTCGCCGCCTTTGATCCTAAACTCGCCGCTGCTTCGTACGGGCTCAGCAAAGCCCTCAATGCTGAGCGTTTCGCTAAATTTGCCGCCGATATTATCGGTCTTAAGCGCCAGATCGCTTACTTCAAGCGCGCTCGCAAGTCCCAAAATCGCTAAAAATAAAGCTAAAATTTTCATCGTAGTCCTTTAAATTTTATGCTCGCTAAATTTTCACTGCTCGTTATCGCTAGGCAAAATTTCATTCGCCGCGGCATTTTGAGGGCGCTCTTGCTCGGGCGCGGTTTTGCTTGCCGTCGAAATCTCATTCGTTGTCGAATTTTTATCTACTGCCGAAATTTTACCCGCGGGATTTTTCTTTAATAAAATTTTATCCGCGCACACCCTTAACTGCGGCGGTATCTCATACAGCGTCCTTTTGGAATCAAGCTCCACCGCGGCTTGCGACGTGGTAGCTTTGGCCAATAGCGCGCCCAACGGGCTTTTGATGCGGTAGGAGAATTTTATGATCGTGTCGCACTCAAGCAGCTCGATGCTCACCGCAACCTCGTCGTCAAAAAGTATCGGCGCGATAAATTTAAACTCCATTTTGATAATGGGATATATAAATCCATCATCTCTCATCTGCATATATGTGTAGCCCGCGTCACGCCAAAACTCGCATCTAGCGTCCTCGCAGAGCTTTACGTAGTTGCCGTGCCACATCACGCCCATCGGATCGGCGTCGTAAAATCTAGCGCGAAATTTATACTCTTTCATTCCTCTCTCCGCTATGAAATTTTTTGTCTTGCGCGGCGGATTTTGCAGCGCTCAAATTTGAATTATCTAAATTTAGCACAGTATCCGAGCTCGCCGTACTTTTTAAATTTAACGCCGTATTTAAACCCGCCGTCTTATTTAAATCCGCTGCACCATTTAAATTTGCCGCAGCATTTGAACCCGTCTCGTCGAAATTTTGCGCACCGTCGCGCTTTGCATCGCTCACGTTTTTTTCTTGCGCCCAAAAATCAAAGAAATTATACCATTGAGAAGGAAATTCTTTGACATAAAGCTCGAGCTGGCGCACGTAGCATTTAAGCGCTAGCGCGACCGATCGCGCCTTATCGCGGCTTTTTAGCGGCGCAGGTAGCGGCTGCAGCCGCAGCTCACGCCCTTCGCGCCCCTCGTAGCACCATAAGCTAAATAGCGGCGCGTCCAAAATTTTCGCGAGCAGATAGCCGCCGATCGGGAAGTTCGCGCTGCGTCCTAAAAAATCCTCGCTTTGAAATTTATCCGAGCCCACCGGCATGCGATCGCCCATTACTGCGATGTGCTCGCCGTTTTGCAGCAGCTCTTTGATTTGCAGCATCTCGCCGATACCGAGCTCGCCGACGTATAGAATTTTCACGCCGCCGCCCATCTTTTCGATAAATTTCATAAAATTTTCGCTGTGTTTGCGAAAGATCAGCACGTTGATTTTTATCCCCGCCGTGCTTGCCGAAAGGGCGCGCGCGATCTCGGTGTTGCCGAAGTGCGAAGTGATTAAAATTTTACCCGTTCCATCGCTTAAAAGCTCCTTCATACCGCTTTGTACGCGAATTTGATCCAGTGCGATCTTGCCGTTCCAAACCGCGATTTTTTCGCACAGACTGAGGGAAAATTTATAAAAATTCGCGTAAATTTCGCGTATCTTGGGCTCGCGATCAAGCGCGCGCCGCAAAAACTCCCTGATCGCGCGCCGTTCGTTTTTAAGCAGCGCAAAATAGATCGCCGAGATGCAAAGCGCGGTGCTTCGCATGCAAAAATCAGGCGTGTGAAGCGTGACGAAGCGGGCTAAATTTAAAAGCGCCGCGCCCGCCTTTTCGTTGTTTTTGCTCCAGTGTTTAGCCATCGCGCCCGTCCTTTGCGGCGGCGCTCTGCTGCGATGCTTTTACGAGCGAGCTTTGCGCTGCGGCGTTGTCGCCGCATTTTTCGGTACCAGCTTTTTCGTCTGCGCCGCCGTCCATCTCCTCTTTGGTACCTTTACGACCATCGCGCCGCGCTCCGCCGCAAAGGTTTTGCCCCGCTAGCCCTTGCAAAATTTCGTCTGCACTCTGCTGCGAAACATCCTGCAAGTCGCGCTTTTTAAATTTATCGCAGGCGCGCTCTAGCGCCCTTTTTGCAAGCCAAAGCGGAAGCCCGCAAAATAGCCTCGCGTGCATCAGCGAAATTCCGAAATTATCCCGAAACGGCGCAAAGTGGCTCACTCCGCCCGCTTCGTAGCGCACCGCCAGATCGAGCCATTTTATCTCTAACCCCGCCCGCACGGCCAGGATTAAAATTTCGGCATCAAAGCTCATTCTGCGGCTTTTGGTGCGGGACAGAAGCGGCACGATCCCCTCTAGCGGGTAAATTCTAAAGCCGCACATCGCGTCTTTTATGCGGTGCGAAAGGGTATTTACCACGCACCAAAAATTCATTATCTTGCGTCCGTGTAGGCGGGATTTGGGCGCGCTTTCATCATACACTGGCGCGGCGCAGATCAACGCGGCGGGCTGCTTTGCCGCAAGTGCCAAAAACTCCTCACACCCGCCTACGTCGTGCTGAAAGTCCGCGTCGATCTGAAAGGCGTGCGTAAATTCAAGCTCCTTCGCCCACGCCAGCCCGTCGCACACGGCAGCGCCTTTGCCGCCGTTTTGCGCGCGGGTGTAAATTTGAGCCGCAAGCCCCTTTAGCGCGCTTTTGCTCGCTTCGTCGCTGCCGTCGTCCACGATCAGCACGGGCGCGATGGGCGCCAGGGCGCTTACGAGCTCGGCGATGCGCGCGGGGTGGTTGAAGTAGGGCAGCAAAAACGCGGGCTTAAAGGCAAATTCTTCCACTGGCGCAGACCTTGTCGTTTGAAATTTCAAAGCGGAGTTTGCCGCTTGCTTCGGTGATTTTGATAAAAATTTCATCGCCCGGGCGGATGAAATTTTTAAATTTTAAATTTTCTATCTTTTGCGTACCGTCCAGCTCGTAGCCCAGGGCTTTTGCGCAGATTAATACGAAGCGAAGCTGCATAAACGCGGGCACTAGCGGAAATCGCGCAAAGTGTCCGTCGAAATAAAAGTCGCTAGCGCGCACCTTCGCGCGAAACTCATTCTCCGCGCTTTGCTCGAAAACGGGCACCTCGTAGCGCTGCAGAGCGCTTAAAAAGTCCTTTTTGCTTAGCTTGCCCTGCTCATTAAAAGGCAGCTTGCTCGCGATCTTGAAGTAGCGCAAAATCGCGCCGAATTCGGGCTTCAAAAAGGCCTTCAGTTCGTCCGTAACGCCCTTTTTACCGCCTGCGCGAAACGCCTGCTCGCCGCGCTCGCTGAGCTTGATAAGAGCTACGGCGCGGTCGCGCTGTGGGTGCAGATTGATCCTACACTCGCCGATAAATTCGTGCGAGCGGAGTTTGGCTTCGAGCAGATCGAGGCTCACGCGGTTTTCGTTGATTTTGACGGTGCGATCGCCGCGCCCCAAAAGGGTGATCTCATCTGCGCGCACATAGCCGAAATCGCGGCTTTCGAAGCTCTCGCACCAAGGCGAGCTGATCGTAAACTCGCCCATTTGCAAAAATTTGTCGGCGGGCCGCTTTGCCCTAAATTTATCGCAAAGCTCCTCTGTCTGCGTAAATTTATCGTCGTGTTTTATCGCGGCGATCGGTGCGGAGCTGTTTTTCTGATCGGCTGCGGTTTTATCGCTAGTGTCTACATTAAATTTAGACGCCTGCTCGCCCAAGCGGTTTGTGTCTTGCCCGTCCACACTGCTCGTTTTAGGCTTTGCCGCAAAATTTTCGCCGCAAGGGCTTGCCGCAAGATCGAAGGGCTTATTCTCGCATTTTGCCGCGCTGCCGCTATCAATATCTGCGCGAATCTGCACGCTAACGGGAGCGAATTTTTTAAGCCCCGCGCCCTCGTTGCAGGCGATCACGCCCGTCTCGCTCGAGCCGTAAATATCGACGATGCGGGCATTGCTAAGCGCGCGCAAATTATCTCGGATCGCAGGACTTAGCGGCGCGCCTGCGCTAAAAATGGTGCTCAAAGGCGCTATGTTTGCGGCGTCTGCGTGCTCGCACAGCGCGCCTAGCACCGTGGGCGAGCTGATCAGCACGGCGCCCGCAAGATCGGCTGCGAGGATGATTTCAGGATAGTTTAGGCCACCTTTTTGCGTGCGCGAACCGCAAAGCAGCGGCACGAAGATGCTAAAAGTAAGCCCGAACATATTTTGGTGCGAGACGCCCGATAAAAATCGATCGCTTGCGCAAAGGCCGAATCTTTCTACCAAAAATTCCGTCTCCAAAACCATATCGCGCAGGCTTTTTTCGATGTTTTTCGCCTCGCCCGTGGAGCCCGAAGTTTTGATATAAAATTTTTGATCCGCTCGCAGCAGATGTAAAGAGACAGCCTCTTGCTCGCACGGCGCGTGATTTTGCGGCGCGTTTTTAGATGAAATTTTAGGCACAGATTTTTCGGTATCGTGCAGCGAAATTTTTTCTAAATCATGGAAGCAGAATTCGTCTAAATTTTGTGCTGCGGCGAGATTTGGAATTTTCACGTCGCCGCCGAGATGAAATTCGCCGCTAAATTTGGGCTCTCGCAGCAGTACGGGCGCAAAACTCGCAAGCAGCGCGCCGAAAAAAAACGCAATGAACTCCGCCGCGTCCTCGCCGTAAATTTCAATCATCGGCGCGCGCTTTTGCTCTTGCGTCTGCGCCGATTGCAGGGCGTGCGCGGCACCTGCGCCGCCACTAGAATTTTCCGCATCTTTTAAATTTACATTTGCCGCGCTACTTTGGAGTTTGTCCGCGTCTTTTAAGCTTGCCGCTTCGCTCTGCTTGCACCGAGTTTCCGCTAAATCGCGCGCAAGAGCCGCCGCGGCAAGGATTTCGCGCTCGTAAGGCCTCAAAGAATTAATCAAATTTTTTAACATAAAATTTCCTAAAAATCATCTCGCCGCCGATCAGCGCGCCGATGAGGACGTATGAGATCGCGCCGCAATAAACGCTCCAATAAATTTTATCTCGCGGTAACAGCAGCGCCGCGCTAAGTAGGCCGTTTAGCACGAAAAATCCGAGCCAAATTTCGGTCAGCTTGCGCGTGTAGGCGCGGCCGTGCTCGTTGAGACCTGGCCGCTTCAAAAGCGCTAGGCGCGTGATCGCGGGCGTCGATCTTAGGCTGAGCGCAAAAAGCGCCGCGAGCGAGAAATTTATTATGAGTGGATACAGATACGCAAGCGCTCCGCTGCAAAATATAGCGCACAGCGCAAAAAATGCCGCGCTCGCGCCCTTAATAGCGCGATCTTTACTTTCAAAAACAGCTCGCGCGCCCCATAGCGCGCTCATAGCCGCGAGCAAGCAGACCCGCGCGCCGCCGTGCAAAAAATAGAGGCCGAAAGGGTAAAACACGCTTAAAATTATGGTAGCTGTTTTTAAAAATATCGTTCGTCGCAATCTTTGTAATCCTTAAATTTAGCCGCGAGGGCTTGTTTTTTTACCGCGGCGGTTTAGCTTTGTCGCAGCGTTGGGCTTTTGCCGCGGTGGCTTTAGCTTCGTCGCAGCGGTTTTTTTGTTTTGCCGTTAGCAGCGCACAGCGCGATTTGTACCGCGCCAAGATACTTTAAATTTGACCTCGGCGCCACGGTTTTGGGCGCCATGCTTATAAAATTTTAATTCAGCCGCGCCTGCCGCCCTCAAATTCTAGCCGCATCTTAAAATTTAGCTGCGCTTTAATTTGGCTCGCGGCACTGCGCCCGCGATCAGATCCGCTAAATTAAATTTAGCCGAAATTTTAAAATTTTGAAATTTTACGAAAATGACGGTCGCAAAAGAAACAGCGCCTTTTAAAATTTCAAAATTTCACTCAGGCTCGCAGATTAAAATTTTAATCTGCAAAGCGCTTTACATAATAGCTTAAAAGCGGCAGGCAAGCGGGCTTTGTGCCGTGCCGTTTAGCCGCTAAGCCCGCAAAAGCCGCTAGTTCCACGCTCTTTCAATAAAACGTTCGCCGCTCGCTGCGCACCTTTGATAATATTCGCCGCGCCTTATCCAAACCGCCGCACGCCGTCAAATAAACGACGCCGTATGTTTATCCGCTCGCTCGCTGCCCCGTGTCGCCGCAAACTACCAAGCCGCGCCGCACGCGATCCTGCCGCGCCGCACGGCGAAATTTAACTCTCGCCGTCCGTAGTTTCCCCGTTTGCGCCTTGATCGAGCTTCGCGGCTACGGCATCCACGATGTCGCCGAGAGTTTGGATATTTTTAAAATCATCTGGCATCAGCTTGTAGCCGGTGTTTTTCTTGACGTAATCGACCAGATCGATCGCGTCGATGCTGTCGATCTGCAGATCCTCGTAAATTTTAGCCTCCGGCACGACCTTGCTCTCGTCGATCTCGAAAAGCTCCACGAGCGCCTTTTTTAAAATTTCAAAAATTTCATCTTTACTCATTTTTACTCCTATTTTCGGCGATGTATTGCGCCAAAGACGCAACGGATGAGAAAATTTGCTTTAAATTTTGGGTTTTTGAGTTAAGCACGATGCCGTATTTTTTCTGCACCAAAAGCCCGAGCTCCAGCGCATCGACCGAATCGAGCCCGAGCCCGTCGCCAAAAAGCGGCTCATCGTCATTTATGTCGCCAGGCGCTACGTCTTCGAGGTTTAGCCCCGAAATGATCAGCTCCTTAAGTTCCAAAATTTCTTCGTTCACAGATTCTCCTTTTCATATAGATTTGATATTTTTTCGTAGAGTTTGCGCACTCGGATTGGGTTTGGACGATCCGGCTCAAAGCCCGTTAGATCAAGCGCGCACAGCTCGTAGAGGTCGTACTTCATCCGAACCTCGGGCGTATCGTACCATACTTGTCCTTTTTTTAGGCTTTTAGGATCCATTTTTATCGCGACGCAATTCATATTTTTTGCGAAATTTATCGCGATGTAAAACGCCGCTTTGTGCATGGCGATGCGATCTGCGGTGCGCGTGCCCTCGGGGAAGATGATTAGGCTTTCTCCTCGCGCAAGGGCGCTGCGGCACGCATCTATCATCGCTTCCGAGCCGGTGTTTGGGATGTAGCCTGCGGCTGCGATGGCGGCGGAGAGGAAGGGGTTTTTGCATAGGCTTTCCTTGACTACGCAGTTTGCGCGCCGCACGTGAGCTAAAAAAATCACCACGTCAAGCAGGCTAGGGTGGTTTGCGATGATGAGAGTGCCGCTAGGCGGGAGTTTGCAGCGCCAGCTCACGCCGATACTGCCGTAAAGACGCGCTAGCAGCAAAAATATGCGCCACGAGATCATTATGAAATCGCGCACGAAATTTCGCACGGCCTCTATGCGGTTTAATCGCAGTAGCGCTACTGGGAGGAAGAGCAGGTTGCCTAACATACACAGCGCGCCGAAGCTTGAGAAGGATAACGCGATGCTGATCTGCTTGATTTTGCGCCTTAGCGGATCTGTCTGCTTCATCGCACGGCGCCTCTTTCGACGGGGATTTTATGCCTCTCGACGAGGATTTTACAGCTTTCGGCGGGGATTTGATGGCTCGTCATGCGCGCGATCTCGATAAAATTTCTACGGCTTGCCGCCTGCCGCATCGCAGCGGAGTTTTCGCGGTTTTCTGCGCGCGATATTTCGCCTTGCGGCATGTGCCGAAGTAATAGAGCTTTTATGGTCTGAGCGGAGGCGACCTCGGTGCCGTGTATGTGTCGAAGCAATAGAATTTCTGCGGCGCGCGGTAAACTGCGATTTTGTAGAATTCTCGCCGTTTGCCGTGCGCATTGCCTCGGTGAAATTTCCTCAGCTTGCCGCACGCTTCGTCGTGCGTGCCATTGCGATGGAATTTTTATCTTTTGCCGCGCGTATCGTTGCGGTAGAATTTCTGCGGTTTGCCACGCGCGCCATTGCGACGGAATTTCTGCGAAGCGCCGTATACGCCGTTTTTGCGCCGCCGTATGACGCGCCGTCTGATTAAATTTATAGCTCGCGGCGTCGTTAAATTTAAAATTCATCGTAGCGCCTTGTCGTGTGCATCCTGCGTGAGCGGCTACTCGGTTCATCGCGCGGCTAAATTTAAACTCGTAGCCCAAGCTTTGATCTGCTAAATTTATGAAATTTACAGCCTGCTGCGCGTAGTATTTCGGCTCGTCGCATCTGTCTTTATAGCGGAATTTTACGGTGTCTTCCATGCGCCGCTGCGGTAAAATTTTTATGGCTCGCAGCTCGCAGCGTTTAGGCGGATTTTTTTGGATTCGTTGCGTATTCCTCGGCGGCGTATTTTCGCAGCGCGCCTCATTGCAACGCGATTTGGGGGCGTATGGCACGCGCCCTTTCGGCGTGTTTTTAAGATGTGCCGTTTGGGCGAGCTCGTGTTTGATAGCGCGGCTAAATTTAAAACCTTCACTATATCCGCGTTTGGCGGAGCGGCTAAATTTAAAGCTTGTCGTTCGCGCCTTTGCAGCTCCGTGTAGCCCGGAATTTTGATCAAAATTGCTCGTCTTGCCGTGCCTGCTCATGCGATGAAATTTTGCTATTTTAACGTTCATGATTTTGCCTTAAAAAAGCTGCGATTTTGGCGGGATCTTTGACGCGCCAAAGATAGTCTAAAACCCCGTCGCTACTGCGCCATTCGCACTTGCCGGAGAGGATTTTAGCCAAAAATTCCACCGCGGTATCTAGCGGGATTTCGCCTCCCTTTTTAAAGCTTCGTAAAATTTCATTTTCGGCTCGCGATTTCGGATTTTGTGCCTCTATGCTCTGTGCCGTCGCGTCTGCAACGTGCGGCGAAATTTCGATCTGCACGTCATCTCCGCGCTGAAGCACCAAAAGTAGGGCGCAGGCAAAGTCGCAGCGCTTCAGATAGTTGTTATTTGCCTCCTCAAAATAGCAGAGCAGGGCGATTTTATCGTTATCCGATTTGCATTCGCCGTTTTTGCCTGCTTCGTTCGCATCCTGTGCGGAGCCGGAATTTTCCGCGCTTTCTTTCAGCCTCGTAGCTGCGATTATTGCGCCGTTTTCGAGCGCACACGCCGCAGAGATCGTCGAAATTTCGGCATGATTTTGCGTAAAAATCGCATTTTGCGCCGCAATCGCGTTGAGTACGCTGACACAAAAGCTCGAAGGCGAGACGCTTTCGCTCATCGAGCCGAGCAGGCTAAAACAGCGGTTGATCTCGCCCATGCGCGAGCAAAAGACGAGCGGCAGCCCTTCGCGCTGCGTCGCGGAGCTTTGCATCTCATGATCGCAGGCTCCCGAGCTTTCGTTTGTTTTGGAATTCTGCCTCGCGGAATTTAAAGAATTTTCATTTGTGAAATCTTGCGGCGCCGAATCTAAATTTTGCTGCATAAAATTTAAAGAATTCTTATTTGAAAAATCCTGCGGCGACGGGTTTTGTGCGGCGGCACGGCTTTTGCTCGCATCTAAATTTTGAGGCGCGAGATTTAAGGAGTTTTCCTCAGCTAAACTTTGCGGCGTATTTTGCGAAATTTCGCCTAAAAGCGAGATGCAAAGTTTTGCCCCGAGCCCCAAACGGCGGCGGTGCAATGGCGGAATATGCTCAAGAGCCGGCTTTTTCTTCAAAGGCTCTAAGGCTAAAATTTCCTCTTTTAAGCGAGCGTGGGTAGAAATTTTTAAGTTTTCTACGAAGCTTTTTTGTAAAACCCCATTTTCGCACGCTGCAAAATTTGCGGGATTTATAGAATTCTGCTCGTAGTCCCGAGTATCTGTAAAATCTTGCGTAAAATTTAACGTAAAATCATACGTAAAATTTTGATCCATATCGCAAGCGGGATCGGAATTTCCGTCTAAGTTTACTTCGGAAATTCCGTCCGAACAAGCGGCGAGGTTTTTATAAAACTCCGCCGGCTCGCCCGAAATTATCGCGCTTGCGTAAGATATACCGAAGCTTAGTTTATTTTGCAATATAGCCTCTTAGTGTGACACCGCTCATTATCGTGCCTACGCCGCATTCAAACTCTTTATCGCTCACGAAAACGTTTTTATAATAGTAGCTCGTGATATTGACGATCTTGTTGCCGCCCTCTTTTTTGGCGCGATCTTGAAAGCTAAGTAGCGCCGATAAAAACGCGCGGTTGCATGCGGCTTGATCGCTCTTGCCGACGCCGTTTGCTTTTTTATTCGAGCTTAGCTGCTGCGTAATCTTTCTGCCTGCGGATTTGTTGCCGAAGTAGAATTTTATGTTCGGATCAAGCTTGGCTTTGGCGTCTGGCTCTGCGAGTGCCGCAGCGATCGGGAAGCGCACGATATCGTTTTTGGCATAAGCCGCATTAGCGACAAAAAGCGTCGCAACTACGAAAAATAGAAATTTTTTCATTTTCTCTCCTTTAGTCGATAAATTTTTTAAAAATCAAAGATGTATTTACGCCGCCGAAAGCGAAGTTGTTATTCATAACGTAGTCCGTCTTTATCTCCTGCGGCTGCGTGAGGTATCTAAGCGGCGCGCACTGCGGATCGATAGCTTGTAAATTTAGATTCGGATAGAACAGCCCCTCGTTCATCATCATCACCGAGATGAAGCTCTCCAGCGCCCCGCACGCACCTAAAGTATGGCCCAAATATCCCTTATAAGAGCTCACGGGCGTTTGCGAGCCGAAAATTTCATGCGTCGCCATAGATTCCGCGATGTCGCCCTGTCTGGTCGCCGTAGCGTGGGCGTTTACGTGCCCGATGAGATCCGGCGAAATCGCGGCGTCTTTGAGCGCCAGCTGCATCGCCGCGCGCATAGTCTCACTCTGTGGGCGGGTGATATGCGTGCCGTCACAGGTCGTGCCGAAACCTACTATCTCGGCGTAAATTTTAGCGCCGCGCGCAAGTGCGCTTCTGAGGCTTTCCAGCACAAACATAGCGCCGCCTTCGCCTAAAACCAGCCCATCACGCGCTATATCAAAAGGCGCAGGGCTGAGAGTAGGGGTGTCGTTTTTGCAGCTTGTCGCGTAGAGCTTATCAAATACGAATGCCTGGCTTGGGTGCAGCTCGTCCGCGCCGCCTGCTAACATCATATCCGCAAGGCCAAATTTTATCGCTTCATAGGAGTAGCCGATCGCTTGAGATGCGCTCGTGCACGCAGAGCTCGTGGGGATGAGCCTGCCTTTTAGCCCGTAGTAGATCGCGATATTCGCAGCGACGGTGTGGGGCATCATCTTGACGTAGGAGTTGGCGTTGAAGGTGCTATCCTTGCCATGCAAAATATCTATGACCTCGCCCGTAGCCTTCGCATCGCCGCTGCAGCTACCCGCTGCGACGCCCATACGACCGTCCTTTATGCGCTCATCTTCTAAAAGCCCCGCATCCGCCAGAGCTTCGCCCGCAGCATCAACGCCAAACATCGCTACCTTACCCATCGAGCGGGTATCTTTGCGATTCCAGTGCGCAGGCGGCGCGTAGTTTTGTATCGGCGCGCCAAGCCTCGTATTTAGTTCCTCGCCGAAGATATCCCATTCGCTCATATAAACTACGGCGCTTTTTTGCTGCGCCAAATTCTGCTTTATGCTCGCCCAGTCTCGCCCGAATGCACAGACGTTGCCAAAACCCGTAATAACTACTCTATTTAACATAATCCACCGTCTATTTTAATAACCTCTTTTGTGATGTATGCGGAATTTTCGCTTAGCAAAAACTCCACCAAATGTGCTACCTCGCTCGGCTCGCCGATGCGGCCTAGCGGGATCGCGCCTAAAATTTGCTCGCTTGCAGCTTCGTTTATGCCTTCGCTCATCGCCGTTTTGATGAGCCCCGGGGCTACGACGTTTACCGTGATCTTGCGGCTTGCAAGTTCTATCGCCAGGGATTTGGCCGCGGCGATTAGGCCTCCTTTGCTAGCGGCGTAGTTGCTCTGGCCGCGGTTGCCGGCAATTCCGCTAACCGAGCTCATCACGACGATACGCCCGCCCTTTTTGGCGCGGATCATCGGCATCAGCGCGGGCTTTAGGACGTTATAAAACCCGCCCAAATTTGTATCTATCACGCTTTGCCAATCCTCGCGCTCGAACCACACGAAGGAGTTATCCCGCGTGATGCCCGCATTTAGCACGATGCCCCAGTACGCGCCGTTTGCCTCTATGTCTGCTTCGATACGCTCCTGTGCCGCGGCAGTGTCTGCAACGTCAAATTTTAAAATTTGAACTTCCGCCGCGCCCGCGTCCAAGCAGCGCCTCGCTACGTCTTTTAGCTTTGCTTCGTTGCGCCCATTTAGCGCCAAGCCATAGCCCTTTTGTGCTAAATTTAACGCGCACGCCTCGCCGATACCGCCGCTTGCTCCGGTAATTAAAATTCTCTTAGCCATTTATACTCTTTATCATTTCGTCGCTCGCGCGCATTACGCTTAGCGTGGCGCTTGCGATATGTTCGCCGCCGCAGCGGATCTCGCAGTCGAAGATATATAACCCATCGCCGTCGCTTACGCTCTGCCTCGCCGTCGCGATCACGCGCTCGCCCACCTTCAGGCTTGAACGCGAAATATCGAGGTTCCGCACGCCCAGCAAAAACCCGAGCCTTGCCTCGCCGTCATTTCGGTAGCCCGAATACACGCCGATGCACTGCGCCATTATCTCCATATACGCGTAGCTGCCGAGTTCGCCGTCTTCGGTAAACGGCGAGTCCTCTTTAACGCTAAACGCGCAGCTTACGTAGCCATCGCTAACCTCTAAAATTTCATCCGCGAAGACCATATATCCGCTCTGCGGTAGGATGCTAGAGGCTCTCATACTCGTCCTATTATGGTTACGGCATTGTCTCCGCCGAAAGCAAAGCTTAGATTCATCGCGGTATCTACGCGCGCTTTTTTGGCTTCGCACGCGAGATTAAATTTAGACAGCGCCGCGGAGATTTCGCTCGTTTGCGAAGCTTGATCCGCAGCGTATTTTAAAATTTTATCGCCTGCGTCTTGCAAAGCTTTAGACGCAGCCAAAATTTCATCCGCGCTACTTTTTGAAATTTCACTCTGCGCGTTTTGTAAAATTTCATCGCCCGAGTTGCATAAAATTTGATCGCTTGCGTTGTTTAAAATTTCGTCGTTTCGCTCGCCGTGCCGCGCCTGCGCGCCACGAAAAATTTCAGCCTCCGAGCCGCGCCAAATTTTATCGTTCGTAAAATTCGGCGGAATCACGCCCTGTCTGATCGCCTCGTAGCAGACGGCAAGCTCGATCGCCCCCGCAGCGCCCAGGGTGTGTCCGATCGCCCATTTGGACGAGCTTGCGAGCGCTAAGGGTAGGGCGGCGCTCATAGCTAAGGCCTCCATCGCGTCGTTAGCCGCAGTGCCCGTTCCGTGCAGATTTACGTAGTCCACGCTTTGCAGATGAGCCGATTTCAGCGCGGTTTTGATCGCCGTGATCTGCATGCGTGCGCCGGGATCGGGCTTGGTGATGTGGTAGGCGTCGGAGTTTGCGGCGTGAGCCAAAAGCGCGACGTCGCTTATGTGTTCGCGCGAAAGCACGAATGCGCAGGCCCCTTCGCCTAGATTTGTGCCTGATCGCGCCTCTGAAAACGGCTTGAGCGGATGCTCGCTTAAAATTTCAAGCGCGCTAAAGCCCTGCAGCGTGAGCTCGTCTAATGCATCGGCGCCGCCGAATACGACCGCATCGCAAAGTCCCGCGTAGATGAGGCGCGAAGCTTCGATGAGAGCTTTGTTTCCGCTGGTACACGCACTCGAAACTCCGATCGCGACGGATTTTAGCCCGAAGCATTCGCGGATAAAATTTGCGGGGTTTGCGTGGGAGTTGCGCTCGAAGCAGAAGTTTTTAAATTTATCGTTTGCATTTTTTGAAATTTTGGCGAAATTTTCGCCGTTCATCGCAGAAATTTCACTGCACGGCGCGGAGCTCTCGCCGTCTTGCGAGATAAAATTTCCCGCGTCTTTACCGCAGGCGAAAAATTCCGCATAGTTTTCCTGCACGCCGGTGTTGGTGGTTGCAAACACCACTCCTACGCGGTGCGCGCCGAATTTTTTCACGGCTTGCTCGATCTGTCCGTGCACGCCGAGGCAGGCATAAAGCGCCAGAGCGTTCGTGCGCGTGGCGTAGGCGCGATCTTTGATCTGCGGCAGCGGCGTATCCACGCGCCCGAAGATGAAATTTTTACCACAGACATCAAGCTTTCGCAGCGCGGATCTTTTTTCGCACAGCGCGCTAAAAAGCTCTGCAGCGCTGTTTGCGCCCGCACAGATGAGCCCGGGGCTACTTAGATATTGCGTCATATCGGCGCCCCTTTGCGTTTATGGTGAAATTCGGTTTATCCGCATTCTCAAGCAGGGCTAAAAATACTCGCTCGCTTTGCGAATCGGGCGGCAGGAAGCCGTCGTTGCGAAATTTAGCCTCGCCGCCTTTGATCGATAAAATTTTGCGTGCTATCGGCGCGCCTAGCATATCGAGCCAGACGAGCTTGTAGCGGCTCTCCTCGCCGTTTGCGGGTGAAATTTTTGAGATCAGGGCTCTGCTTTTCACGCCGTTAGTATCCGTCAAGATGAACTGTTTTTGGCTAAATTCCGCTATTTGCCCAGGCGCTTTGTGCGCGCATCCGCCTATAAAAAACGCGGCGCAAAGCAGAATGAAAGCCGTTTTAGAAATAGCGTAAAAACGATAAACAGGTCTCAAAAATTCTCCCTAAAAACGAGCGAAATCAAAATCTGGCCCTCCAAAATATAGCTTTTGTGCGACCACGCCTTGCCGCGCTCATCAAGCGCCAGAGCTTCACCGCCTACGCCGCGCGCGAGCCCCACGCGATCAAGCGCGTAAAAACCTAGGCTTCGCGCCTTAATTAGCGCCTCTTTGATCGTGTAAATTTTATAAAAAACGAGCGCTTTTTCGCTCTCGTCCGCCGCCGCCAAAAGTTCGCGTTCAAAGTCGTTGAAACAAAACTCGCTCGCCGCGGCAAAATTCCGCGGTTTTAAAATTTCAAGATCGAGCCCGAATTTTTGCCTCGCTAGAGCCACGGCGACGATCGTTTTGCCCTCCGCGCTTTTGTGCGAGATGCAAAATTTTCCGCGCTTTTTAAAGCGCGACTTAAGCGCCCGCGAAACGCGAAACTCGCGCAGATGGCCTCGCGTTCGCGCCAGCTTCTTATCGCGCCTGCTCAAAAGCTGCCTCGGGGTGCACAGATCCTCGTCGGTGATTAAAATTTTTATCTCGCTCATAAAGCCCTGATTTTACTAAAATAGTCTTTATAAAAATATAAAATAGTGCTGTAGCGTTAGAATTTCGTTTAAAATTTATTTGATACGATTGGATTCAAAGGCGCATTAAATTATAAAAATTTATCGCGTTTTGAATTGCGCCAAGGCGCCGCGCGCGGTAAAATTTTAAAATTTAGCGCGTTTTGATCTGCACCGCGCGCTTTTTGGTTCGTCGCGTGTCGCTATGCGGCGTCGGCTGTATTCGTTGCGCTCGTCTTGTTTGTCGTATCTCGTGCGACGACCGTCATGTTTGGTTAAATTTTTAGCGTGGCTGTATCAAGAGGCAGGCAGTGTAAGGTTTTGAAAATATCGGCGCGGAATTTTAAAAATTCCGCGATAAAATTTCTATCGCGGGCGGCGTTTGCGCCGGAGCTTTTGCAATGAAATCTAGATGTGTCATGCGATAAAATTTTAAAATTCCGAAGCGAAATTTAAAACTACGAGCAGTGCGTGGCGCAGCAGACATCGCAGTATGACAGCGCAAAATTAGCCGCATTTGAATAAACGGCATAAAATTTAAGCGCTCCTGAATACGGCAGCTCGAGATTTAAATGTCCTTAAACTAAAGTGGTTCGAAATTTAATCGTGCTTAGCTAGAACAACCGCATTAAATTCTGAGCTACGCCGTGCCACACTAAATTTGCCGCCAAGCCGCATTAAATTTTATGTAAAAATTTCGCTGCTAAGCTACGACAAATTTAGATTAAAATTCCGCTGGCATGCCTATATGCGGTAATTTTTTACGAATTTTTCTATGCGCTCAAAGCCGCGTTTTAGATTTTCCATAGAGCACGCAAAGCTTATGCGGAAGTGCCCATCCATGCCAAATCCGCTTCCTGGCACCGTGGCTACGAGCCCTTTATCTAGCAGTTGCATGCAGAATTTCATACTATCGGGTTCTACCTGGGAGCAATCTATGAAGAAATAAAATGCGCCATCTGGTTTTACGACACTAAGCCCAGGAATCGCGCCTATCGCGTCCGTGCCAAAATCGCGCCTGCGCTCGTATTCGCGCCTCATCTCCTCGATATAATCGTCTGCCTCGCCCCGCAGCACCGGCATAGCGCCTGCCTGGACGATGCTTGCTACGTTGCTGACGCTTTGACTTTGCAGGTTTATCATCGCCTTATTTAGCTCATCGATTGCGCAGGCGGTGTAGCCGAAGCGCCAGCCGGGCATCGCGCCGCATTTGCTTAGCCCGTTGATCGTCACGGTGCGCCCAAACATATCCTCGCTGATGCTTGCTGCGGCTATGAAGCTCTTGCCGAAGACGATTTTTTCGTAAATTTCATCGGCAATTACTAAAATATCCGTGCTTTTTAGTACTTCCGCAAGCTCTTGCAGCTCCTGGCGCGAATATACGGCGCCTGCGGGGTTACTCGGGTTGAAAAGGCACAGCGCCTTCGTGCGCGGCGTGATCGCGGCTTTGAGCTGCGAGGCGGTGATTTTGTATCGGTTTTCCGCCTTGGTGTCTACGATGACGGGCTTGCCCCCGCAAAATTTTACGATGTCTGGGTAGGTGACCCAATAAGGCGCCGGTATTATAACCTCATCGCCTTCGTTTAAGATGCAGTTAAAGGCGTTAAATAGCGAGTGCTTGGCGCCTACGTTGGTGATAATCTGATCAGGCCTGTAGTTTAGAGCATTATCGCGCTTTAGCTTCTGCGCGATTAAATTTAAAATTTCAGGCGTGCCAGCAACCGGCGTATATTTTCCGCAGCCCTTGGCCATAGCTTCTATGACAGCCTTTTTGGCGACCTCTGCGGTATCGAAATCGGGCTCGCCCGCGCTTAGGATCACGACGTCTTGCCCCTGGGCTTTCATCTGCTTGGCTTTAGTGCTGATTGCGATTGTTAGGCTTTCGCCGAGCTTGCTTACGCGACTTGAAAGTGTTAATTTCATTGATGCTCCTTGGATTGGTTTAGACAATTTAAAATTTGATTTTTGACGCTAAAAGCCCTGCCGCTACTTGGGTCTTGGTCGTAGATATCGTCGATTTTATAATCTCCTCCGCTACGGACGAGTTTGTAGATTATCGTCTGCGCGCCGTAGGGGCAGGTCTGAGTTACTACGACGGTATCGCGCTGCCCTAGCTCAAAATCATATTTCGCGTCGTCGCAGACATCTTGACCGCCGATTACCGGATCGTAGTCCAAACAGCCCACCTCACCTTCGCCAGCAGATGCTTCATCTTGCATAAGCACGGATCTGAAAGAAGCTGATAGGGCATTTTTGTGATCGCCAAAATAGGTGTCCTTGATGTATAGACTTTTTACTAGGCTTATTCTGGCGTCGTCCGCGGAATTTTTCGCGCTATTAGCATCGCTGCCGCTTGCCGACAAAATAGCAAAAATTGTAAAAAATAGAGCTTTTTTCACTTTAACCCTCTTATTTTAATGATTTCAGATACTCTTCGTAGAATTTATTTAGATCCTCATCCATTGCGGAGATATCTTTTCTGCCGCTGCAGATGCACTCTTCCAAAATTTCGATACGCTTGATGAGATATTTGATAAGCTCTTGGCTGATATCGGGAATTTTATTATGCGCCAAAGGATCGCTCTCGCAGCTTCCTAAAATTCTAGCCGGTACTCCTACGGCGGTGCAGTTTGGCGCGACATCCTTTACGACGACGGAATTTGCGCCGATTTTGGAATTTTCGCCGATCGTGATATTGCCTAACACCTTAGCTCCTGCGCCTACTACGACGCCGTTTTGCAGCGTCGGATGGCGCTTGCCGTGCTCTAAGCTCACGCCACCGAGAGTTACGCCCTGATAGATCAGACAGTTATCGCCGATGATCGCCGTTTCTCCGATGACAAGCCCCGTAGCGTGGTCGAAAAATACGCCCGAGCCGATCTGTGCGCCCGGGTTGATATCTACGGCGGTGATTATGCGGCTAAGTCCGCTAATCGCGCGAGCTATGAGCTTAAAACCTCGCTCGTAGAAAAAATGCGCGAAGCGATAATTTATTAGCGCCCAGACGCCGGGATAGCAGAAAAATATCTCAAATACGCTGTTGCATGCGGGATCTTGGCGCAAGGGCTCGGTGAAGTCCTGTTTTAAAATTTGCCAAAAATTCATTTGATCGTCTTTAGATAGCTGTTGTCGTTTAAAAACAGATATAGCTCGCCCAGGATATGCTTTTTCTCTTTTGCGTCTATGAGATTTGATTTTTCGACGCGCTCGTTTAGGCTTTCGCGGATATCTACTACGTCGTAGTCCATATCCTCCAAGATGTCGATGACCGATTGCGATTCGATGAAATCCTTGATCTCAAAACCGCCGTCATCCTTTAAGATCACGGTCGCTTCAGTGGGGTGTGCAAAGAGGTTGTGGCTCATGCCAAGCACCTCCTGATAGGCTCCGACAAGGAAAAAGCCCAAAAAATACTCCTCTTTTTCGGGATCAAAATCGTGCAGAAAGAGCGGATTTTTTTGACTATCGAATTCTATCTCTCCGTCGCTATCGCAGGTGATATCCCAGATCGACGCCGATAGCGTGGCGCGCTCATCCAGCCTCTCTAGCGGCATGATCGGGAAGTGCTGCTTGATGCCCCAAAAATCGGGCAGGCTTTGAAAGATCGAGAAATTTACCAAATAGCGTTCTTGGGCGTTGCCTAAGGAGTTTAAGAAATTGCTGTATTCTTGCTTGTTGCCTAAAATTCCATACGCCTTTCGCATTATTAGATGAACCAAAATTTCGCCGTTTGAGCGGTCGATCAGATCGACGTATCCCAGATCAAAAAGGGTAAGCACGCTCTCCATGTGCGACATGGCATCGTGCAGATACTCTAGCGCGTTGGACGGCTTTAGAGTTTTATACAGATCGTATAGCTCGGCGACTACCGGCGGATTGTCCTTTTTTAGGGCGAGCTTCTCTTCGGCGTATTCTTGGGTAAAAAGCTCCAAAATCGGCGCTACGAGCACCGCATGGCTGGCGGCTACGTATCTTCCGCTCTCGATAAAGATATCCGGCTCGGCCTCTTTTTTATCCTCTGCGATCGATTTTAGCAAAAAAACCACGTCGTTGGCGTATTCTTTTAGCGTATAGTTGCGGTTGGAGCTTTCTTTGGCTTGGGAGTATTCGATAGCGAGACCTCCGCCTAAATTTATGGATTTTAAATTTTTTGCGCCCATTTTGCGAAGCTCGGTGTAGATGTTACCCGCCTCGATGAGGGCCTTTTTGAGCGGATGGATCTCTGTAATCTGTGAGCCGATATGAAAGTGGATCATCGTAAACTGCTCGATGAGGTCGTTTTTCTTGAGTAAGTTTATCGCCTCTATAAGCTCGGTCGAGGTAAGACCGAATTTAGAATTTATCCCGCCGCTTTTCGCCCACATACCACTTCCGGAGTTGTGCAGCCTGATGCGAAGCCCGATGAATGGCTTTGGCGCGAATCGCTCCTTAGCCGTTTCGATGATGGTTTCAAGCTCGTTTAACCCCTCGATCGTAAGCGTTACGTTATGCCCCATCTCTGCGGCGATGAAGCCGATATTGATGAGCTCCTTATCTTTAAAACCGTTTACGGTGATCGGCGCGCCGTATTTGTTATACGCCATTGCTAGCAGCAGTTCGGGCTTGCTGCCGGCCTCGAGTCCGTATCCGTAAGGCTCGCCGATATCGACTAAATTTTTAACGAAGCCCGGGAATTGATTTACCTTAAGCGGATAGACGGCGTGGAATTTTCCCTTGTAATCAAACTCCTTAATAGCGCGGTTAAAATTTGAGTAAATTTCAACGATCTGCTTTTTGATGAGGTGCGGGAAGCGCAGCAGTATCGGGCCTCGCACGCCGTCTGCGCGGATCTCTTTTATTATATCCACCAAAGGCTGCTTAAAATCGGAGTTTAGGCATAGTTTGCCCCCGTCTATCGTGAAGTTGGAATTTCCCCAAATATTTAGTCCGTAATCGCTCATGCTCTATCCTTAAAAAATGCTTCGACCTCTTTAAATTTGATCGCGAAGGTGCTTTGATCCTCTAAATTTTTGCACCACACCTCGGCGCGGTCAAACTCGTCCTGCCCGATGCAAAGGCAAAATTTCGTCTCCGCCCCGTCGGCTGCTTTTAAATGCTTGGCTAAGCTCCTAGGCTCGTATGAAATTTGAGTTTTACAAAGCTTCCGCAGCTTTAATGCAAACGAAAATGCCGTGCTAACAAACGCTTCATCCAGCGCGCCGATATAAAGACCCTCGCGCTCTTGAGGGGCTTCGCGCGTTTTTAAAATTTCGGCTATTCGCTCGATGCCGATCGCAAAGCCCACGCCCGCCGTCTTTCTGCCGCCTAAAAACTCTACGAGTCTGTCGTAACGCCCGCCGCCGCCTACGGCACTTTGTGCGCCAAGCTCGGATGAGACGAACTCAAAGGCGGTTTTGCAGTAGTAATCAAGCCCGCGCACGAGTTTCGCATCGATTTCAAATTTTTGTCCGTTTTGGGTTAAAATTCTTTGCAGCTGCGCAAATTCCGCAGCACAGACATCGTTTAAATTTTCCGTTATAAGAGGTGCGGCGGCTAAAATTTTCTGGCAGCTTTCGTTTTTGCAGTCCAGTACGCGGATCGGATTGGTGTCTATGCGCCTTTGGCAGTCCTCGCAGAGCCTATCTTTGTGTCCTTGCAAGAAATTTACGAGCTTGGTTTTATACGCTGGCATGCACTCCTCGTCGCCTAAAGAGTTGATTTTAAGCGTTGCGGCGACATTTAGCTCGCGTAAAATTTGAGCTAGCATCAAGATCACGCTCGCATCCTCATAAACGCTATTTTCGCCGAAGCACTCGACTCCGAATTGATGAAACTCGCGCAGGCGCCCCTTTTGCGGGCGCTCATAGCGAAACATTGAGCCTTGATAATAAAATTTATGCACGCCGCCGCTGCGGTCTAGCTTTTTTTCGATAAAGGCGCGCACGACGCCTGCGGTGCCTTCGGGGCGCAGGCAGACGCTATCGCCGCTTTTGTCGCTAAACTCATACATCTCCTTGCCGACGATGTCGCTGCTCTCGCCGACGCTACGGCGAAATAGCGCGGTCTGCTCGAGTTTGGGCGTTTCGATGAGGCAAAAGCCGTAATTGCGCGCCACGCGCTCGCACACGTTTAAAATTTGCGAGTAGATGCGCGCCTGTTCGTCCAAAATATCGTTCATACCGCGAAGTGCCTTGATCATCGATAAAATCCTTTGTGAAATTTTAAAATTTTCAAATTTTTGCGGCGATTATAGTTAAATTTTCCTAAATTTTAAGCCCTGCCGCTCGCAGCAACGTATCGATTCTGCTTATTTGCATCGCGCGCCGCGATGATTTTAAAATTTCAAATTTATTTTTAAAATGCGGATTGCGCGATCTTTGAGAATTGTTTTAAACGATTGGCGTTTATAAAATTTACGGCACAACGATCGGCGGACGGCTTCTAATATTGCGTGCCGAGAGTTTGCAAATACAGCGCCAGGCTTACAAAAACAGCGCGCCGCTGAATTTAATGTATCTCGCACTGCGAAGCGGTTTGATTTTAAAATTTAATTTGCAATGTGTCGCGCCAGCTCGCCGTACGCTTCGTAAATTTAAAGCGCTACGCAAAATTTTAAATTTTACCGCGGCGCAGATCGCGCGCCGTTTCGGATTGGACGTCTATTTTAAACCGGCTAAGCTCGGCGGTAAAATTTCTACTTTGCCTCCTTGAAGCTCAAGAATTCCTCGTAGCGGCGGTCGATGATCTCTTTGATCTCGGCGTAATTCTGCGGCGAGTTTTCTATGTAAAAATAGGCGTTGTCGAAGTTTTTATCGCCGAATTTTCGCGCGACGAAGTCGCAATAGTCCTGTAAATACCAGCCGTGCGTTTTGGCAAATTTCGTGCGGTCCGTGGTGTAGTAGGCCTTCGCAAAGGCCTTGCCCGCGGTGTTTAGCTCCTCGCTACCTAGCACGCCGTCCATGGCGCCAAAGAAATACCCGCGATAATCAAAGCTATCGTCCATCCGCGCTATATCGTCCGCAAAGTCCGCCGCGAAGTCCTTGGAATAGAGCTTGCGCTCCATGCACCAGCGGAAGAAAAACGCGATGTGCGTCGCGCCGTTTTCCTGCGGGATGTCGGTCGGCGCATTTTTCGCACCCCAGTGCCATTTTGCCTTGTCGTAGGTCACGTAAGCCATTTTGCTCTCCTTTTTTTGGACTTTAAGTTGCATAAATTTTAGAAATTAAAAGCAAACAAGGCTTGGTAAAGCTCTAAATTTTATCCGATGCAATCTGCGCCGTGAAATTTCAAATTTTATATCAGATCGCCCATTATCTCATAATCGCATTCGCTTCGTAAAATTTTGCCGCGGCTAAATTACGTTTAAATTCTATCACATCTCGTAGAATTTCATGCACCCCGTCCTATGTCTTTCAGTCGCTGTTTTGCCGCAGCCGTCACGTCCTCTTCGTAATCATACCACGTAAACATCGCGCCGTGCTGTACCGAGCCGCCCAGCAGATCGCCCCCTTGGCGGTTTTTCAGATCGATATTTGCGACCTTAAATCCGTCTAGTGTCGCTGCGAACTCGCGCAGGCGCTGCGGCGGGGATTTGAGCTTGGTGTAGAGGTAGCAGCGCCCCGCCTGGCCTTTGCGTCCGACGCGCCCTCGCAGCTGATGAAGCGACGCGAGCCCCATTCGCTCGGCGCCCACGATTAAAATGACGCTAAGCCGCGGCAGCGAGATGCCCACTTCGACGATCGTCGTAGTTATCAGTAGCCGTCCTTCGTCGCGGAAGCGGCGCAGGACCTCCTCCTTGTCCTTGTCGCTGCCGTGGGTAATCATTACGTCCGCAAACTGAGCCTTCCAAAACGGCGCCGCCTCCTCAAGGCTTTGATAGACCGAGCTTTCGCTTTGCTGCACGAGCGGATAGACGATGATCGCTTGATTGCCCACGGCGAGCTCGCGGCGCAGATCCTGCATAAAGCCCGTAAATCCGTCATTTTGCAGGATTTTTGTTTTGATCTGCTTTTCAAACGGCAGCTGTTTTAAAAAGCTAAAGCTCACAAGCTCGGACTGGATCATGCTTAGCGTGCGCGGTATCGGCGTGGCGCTAAATTGAATGAAATGCGCGCGAAACTCGCCGCTCCCCGTGAGGCGCGCAATCTTTTCGCGCTGATTCGAGCCGAAGCGGTGCTGCTCATCGACCATTATGAGATTTGACGGCGCGAGCTCGTGGTAGAGCAGGGCGTGAGTGCCGATGATAAGGTGCGCGCCTGCGAAATTCGGCTCGCGATCGCCGCTTTTTACGAGCAGGACTTTGATCTGCGGCGGCAGCAGACGGAGAGCTTCGGCGTAAATCTGCTCGGCTAGGATGCTCGTAGGCGCCATCAGATAGCTGATGCGCGGGTAATTCATCGCCGCGCTCGCGAGGATCACGAGCGTCTTGCCGCTGCCTACGTCGCCCATGACGACGCGGCGGCGTGCCAGAGGGCTTTGTAGATCGCTAGCGATGTCTTTTATCGCTCTCAGCTGATCGCGCGTAGGCTCAAAAGGAAGTGAAGCAAGCCAGTCTGAAATGTCGTGCAGCGGGTAAATTTGCGCAGGGAAGCTCGTTTTTTTTGCGCTTAGCTTTTGCAGGTAGTTTAGAATTTCGACAAATTTCAGCGTGCGTAAAATTTCAGCACCGCTCATGGACGCGACGGCTGCAGCCTGTACAGCCTCGGCGGCGCTTGCGGTCTGAGCGATCGTAGGCTTTGCGGTTGCAGTCTGCACGGCTACTACCGCCTGAACATTTTTGATTTGATCGCACGCAGGCTGCGCGCCCGCAGCTTGCGTGCTCAAAGTTTGGATGGTCGCGAATTGCGCGCTCGCTACTTGGCTTGAAGTTTGGATTGCTGCGGATTGCGCATCTACGTCTTGGGTGCTTAAATTTTGTTTTGCGATTGCGGCTTGCTCGGCTATGGACTGCTCGGTCGCGACATGCTCTAGCATGGGCTGGGCTGTCGCAGTTTGAACGTCTGCTAGCTGTGCTGCTTGGGTACCGGATACTAGGTCGTTTGAAATTTTATCGCCGCTTGCAGCCGCATCATTGTCAGCTTTAAGATCGTCTAAAATTTCATCCTCACGCGCCTCGGCGCCGTATGTGGCAAGAAAATTATCGTCGCTTTGGATATTAAAATTTTCGTCGTTATAAATCTCAGTGCCGTGTACTTGATGCTCCTCGTCGTCTACAATTTCATCGCTCGCAATCTCGCCGTCACGGAGGCTTGGGAGGAGTGAAGTCTCCGCGCTCTTTGGAATTTCGCCGCTTAAAATTTCATTCTCCGCGTCGTGCTTTGTTCTGTAGGCAAGAACTCCGCCATTTTGAGGACAGTTTGAAATTTTACCTCCAAAAATTTCATCATTTTGCGATCTGCCCTTTAGAATTTCGGCGGCGACCGAGTTTTGCGAGCTTGGAATTTCGCCGTTATCTGAAATTCCGCCGTCATTTAAAATTTTATCGCTGCTTGAAATTTCATCGCTTAAAATTTCACTGCCGCTCGGAATTCTGCTGCTGTTTGAAACGTCGTCGCGATCGCCGAAATTTTCCGCGCCGCCCTCCTTGAGCTGCCTATTTAGCGCGGCTAGCATTCGCACGCTGCGCGGCGAGCTCTCGTGTAGCGCGAGCAGTACCGCCGCCTCGTCCGCGCGCAGCCCGCAGGCTAAAAGCGCGTCCGCGCTTAGGTATTTTTTGATCAGCTTTTGCGCTGCCGCGTCGCTCAGCGCGGTTTTGTATTTGGGCGCGATCCTGCCCGGCTCGCTTACGATTTTTGGATTTACGAACTGCCACGAGCCGAAGCTTTCGTCGCATTTGCCGTGGATGAAAAATTTTTTGCCGCGCTTAAAAGCGCCGAAGTGCCAGTTTTTGGCGTTGAAGATCACGATTTTGATCTCGCGCTCCCAGCTGAGGCAGTGCGCCGTGACGATGAGCATCGAGCCGCGCCTGTGCTGGAAGAGGCACTCGACCTCCGCCGTGCTCTCGCCCGCGCACGGCGCATCCCCCACGCTTAGATCGTCGAAGCTTTTGGGTAGAAGCAGCGCCAGATCCAAAAGCGTCGTGATGCCCGCCTTTTGCAGTGCCGCCGCGTCTTTTGCTTCAAAAATCAATTTTCATCCTTTAAATTTGATCGGCGTTAAGCCCTCGCGCTACGAAATTTTACGTGTCGAAGCGAAATCGCCCGCCTAAATTTGATCGAAATTTTACGCGCCGCATCGAACGCTTGCTTAATTTGGCCGAAATTTCGCCAAATTTGCTCGCCGACTGCGCCTGTAAATTTTACCTCTGCGCGTGTTTTGTTTGAAGGCCGCGCCTTTGCGGCGTGCACCGGGTTTTAAACAGGGCGCGATCGCTTGAAATTTCACGGCGCGATTTGCAAACATGGACTTGGCGCCGCTCGTGAAAGCCCAAGTCGCGACTTTAATTTTCGCAGCGCGATTTGCGAACTGCAAAAATTCAATTACGGCAGCCATCACCGCGCGCCTTTTTAAATTTCACGGCGCGGCTGGAAAACGACATACGCGAGGCCGAGCTTTAGCCGAGCGCGCGTCTTAAATTTCACGGCGCGGCTTGTAAGCGGCGTGCGAAATCGGGCTTTGATTTTGCGCGCTGAAATTTTACCGAGTCGCACACGGCGCCTTTAAATTTAGCCGCCCTTATAAGGCTCGCAAATTTTAGCGGCTTTTGCAAAACCTTGCAAGTTTTGGCGCGACGCAAGCGCGGTTTTTAATTAAACATACAAGCTGTCCGTAAACGGAGCGAAAAAGTAAATTTAGCGCCGCCCGCTGGCGGAGCGCAAAAACAAAATTTAACGCCGTTCGCGCCTTAATATTATCCGCGCCGCTTTACAAATTTTAAAATTTACCCAAATTTTAGGCCGGTCGCAGGTATGCACTCGCTGTGCCGCGACGGACTAAATTTTAAGCCCCTTTTTCGCGGCGGCCTCGTCGCAAATTACGGAAAAGCTTAGGTTCATGATCTCATCGTGCGACTTGATGAAATCGTTGAGCGCTCCAAGTTTTAGCGTCTCGATGCGCTTCAAATTTCGCTCGAACTCGCCGAATGCGTAGCCCTTGTAATACTCGCTCTGCGCGATCGCTGCGCGCTTAAACATCGTCTCTTTTTGCAGCACGGCGCTGCCGATTAGGAATTTTTTTGCGCTTTTCAACTCCGCTTCGCTCACGCCAGATGCGATAAATTTCGCGATCTCCTCTTTTACGAGCGCGGCGGCGTTTTGTAAATTTTCGTTTTTGGTCTGCAGATAGCCCCAAAACTCGCGGCGGCTAAGCTCGAAATCACCGCGCGCATAGACCGAATACGCAAGGCCGTGTTTGACGCGGATGCGCTCCATCAGCCTGCTGCCGAAACCGCTGCTTCCGAGCACGAAAAGCGCGGTGTTTGCGATGAACTCCTGCTCCTTTGGCAGCGCAAAGGGCGCGCCGAAGTAGATGTAGGCCTGCTGCGTCTGCTCTTTTTGGACCTTTATTTTTTTCGCATCGCTCGGCGTGAAAAACGGCAGCTCGCGCTTTTCTCCGCTTGCAAAGAGGCTTAGAATTTCCGCGATTTTCGGGTTTTTATCGCTCACGTCGCCGCATAAAACGACGTATAAATTCTCTAAACTCAGCGAGGAGAAAAACTCCCGCACATCCTTCATCGTGATCCGCTCTATGCTCGCCTCATCGCCTATGAGCGGCTGAGCGAGCCTCGTGCGCGGATACAGAAGCGCTTTGAGGTTGCACGTCGCGATGTAATCGAACTCGCTTTTTAGCACGGCGATCTCGCCTATGGTTTGCATTTTTAGCTTTTCCAGCACCGAGGGCGTTAGATTGGGCTTGCTAAGCAGCTCTCGCAGCATGTCTAGGCCGAAATCAAAGTGCTCTTTTAGGCAGTTTAGCTGGATGCCGAAGGTTTCAAAATTGCTCGCGGCGCTGATCTCGACCGCGCGGATATCGAGCTTGCGGTGAAATTCGCTCACTCCTAGCGTCTTTGAGCCCTCGCCCAAAACGCCCGCGCAGATGCGCGCAAGCCCCGCTATCTTCTCGCTCACCGCGCCGCTTGCTTTAAAAATTAGCTTGAAGCTCGCCACCGGTAGCGAATCGTCGAACTGATACAAAAAGTCGATTTTAGCGCTTTTGCCGCCTTTAATCTTAAGTGAAATCTCTTTTTTTTCCATCGTTTTCCTTTATAAAATTTTTAAATTTCATCGTTCTTTCAGGCGCGGTTTTAAAATTTTGACGCAGCCAAGCCGCTTTTTAAATTTGCGCCAGGGCTTGTTTTTAAAATTTCGCGCCAAGGCAGTTTTGCCCGTCCTACTTAAATTTAATCGCGCCGCATTTTTGTAAAATTTCAGCGCCCGAAACACCGCGCCGCGCCGTATTCACAGTAAGAGACGAAATATATCCGCGCTCAAATAGGGCGAGCGTTTTAAACGAAATGTATCTCACGCGCCGTTTCCGCCGCATTGATCTTGCGGCGTGGAATTTCGCGTCCAAAAAATTCTAAGGCGAAATTCCGCAGCGAAATGAAATTTTACCGCGCAAATTCCGCTTGAGCCTGTAAATTTAACCTCCGTACCGATATCAAAATTTTAAAACTCGCGGCAAAATTCCACGCTCGCGATCGCAAAAAATTCGCCATCTGTTTTAATCCAAATTTGCCGCTAAATTCGAGCCGTAAAAGCGCATAAATTTCTGCCGCAAACGCGCAAAAGTCCGCGCCTAAGCGTACGTCTTCAAAATATCGTAGTTGGTGTTGCGCTTGGCGGGTATTTCGCCTACGTCGCGGATCAGCGCTATCATCTCGTCCTTGCTCATCCGAAAGCTCGCGCCCGCCGCCTTTACGACGTTTTCCTCCATCATTGTGCTTCCAAGATCGTTCGCGCCGAATTTCAGCGCCAGCTGCCCGATGTAGCTGCCCTGCGTGACCCAGCTGCTTTGGATGTTTTTGAAATTATCCAAAAATAGCCGCGAGACGGCGAGCAGGCGCAGGTAGCGGTTCGGGCTTTGCTTTTTGATCTTGGGATGCTCGCGCAAAAGGCGGGTGTTCTGCCCCTGAAAGCTCCATAAAATGAACGCTCGAAAGCCGCCCGTGCGGTCTTGCAGCTCGCGGATTTTATCCCAGTGCTCTACGATCTCGCGCGTGCTTTCCAGCGTGCCGAACATCATCGTGGCAGTCGTTTTCATGCCGATGCCGTGCGCCTCCTCGTGCACTCTAAGCCACGTGGCGCTGTCGCTTTTGCGCGGCGCTACTAGCTCTCGCACACGGTCGCTTAAAATTTCGGCTCCGGCTCCGGGCATTGAGTAAAGCCCCTTGGCTTGCAGCCTGCGAAGCACTTCAAGCGTGCTAATGCCGCTAAGGCGCGCGATATAATCGATTTCGATCGCCGAGAAGCCGTGGATCGTGATGCTGGGGTAATTTTTGCGGATGAACTCCACCAGATCCTCGTACCATTCGATTTTCAGCTTCGGATGGACGCCGCCTTGAAATAAAATTTGCGTGCCGCCCACGGCGATGAGCTCCTCGATCTTTTCGCTAATCTGCTCAAAGCTCAGCACGTAGGCATCCGCGTCGCTTGCGTGGCGGTAAAATGCGCAAAATTTGCAATCTATCATGCAGGCGTTGGTGTAGTTTATGTTTCGATCGATGATGAAGGTTGTGACGCGATCCGGGTGCAGCTCGCGCTTGCGCGCAAACGCCGCGCGCCCAAGCTCATTCAGATCGGCGTGTTCTATTAAATTTAGAGCTTCGTCTATACTTAGTCTTTTCAAATTTATCCTTCCGGTTTGCCTTTGCGATACGGCTTTAATGCATCAATGATTTTTTGATTTAGCGTCGGCAGATAGTCCTTGATAGCTATCTCTATCAGCTCAAAATTTAGCCGTTCGTATTCGTGCGAAGCGTTATTTCTAGTGGCGTTGATAGCTCTTATTTCATCTTTACTAAAGATCGCCAAAGCCTGCAAATCGTTGCTTTCTTGTAGCCCCTTTAGCAGGGCGTGGATATTTATGAACTGCATCATTATTGCAGGCTGCAAAACGTCCTCATCTGCAAGAGCCTGGGCTACGCCGCCCTTGCATTTATTTAGGATGGATGAAATTTTATCAGATATCTTTTTTAACCGCTCTACGCTTGATTTTTCAAACATAAATCGCTCCTTGCAAAAGCTTTGCTTTTTCTTCGCTACTTAAAGAGGTAGTATCGCACAGATCGACATTTGCATTAAATTTACTGGATAGCTTTTTTTTAAAATCGTCTAAAAAAACCAGCGCCGAAAAAGGGTTTCCTAGATTTTTTACCATTTTTGCCCCGTCGGTTTCGATCGCGATATCGATGTCTGAAAACGCGTCGGCGCTACCCTTGGCGTAGCTGCCGAAAAGCCCTAGCTCGGTAACGCCAACCGCAAAAAGCCTCTTTTTCTGTGACGATAAAAATTTTAAAATTTCATCTTTGCTGTTGATCGTTTTTTTCGGTGCGGTTTTAGCGATCACTCTGCGCCTCTTTCGGGTCTACGGGCGCTTCTTCTTTAGCGCCAGAGCTTCGCGCGTCTTTGCTCGCGGCGGCATTAGAATTTTTATCGTCGGTACTCGTGCTGTCGGCACCGCTTAAATTTGCGTCGCCGTTATTTAAATTTACGCCGTCTGCGCCGCTAGAATTTCGACTGCTATCTTTTTTAATCACGATCTGGCCGTTTTTTACGCCTAAAATTTCGACGCGGTCGCCCTCGTTAAGATCCGAAATTTCATCGCTTTTCCAAAACGTACCTTTGAAATATACCATGCCGTTTTTGACGGTGCCGGTGCCGCTTTCGTCTAAAAAGTTATCCTCGTGTTTCTCTTCAGGTTTGAAAAAGCGCGACTTTAGCGGCCTTTTAAGCGCGATCAGAAGCACGAACGAAAGCACGAACGAAAGCAGAATTTGCACGTCCCAATCAAGATGAAAGCCGAAGCTCAAAAGCCCCGTGATGAAAAATCCGGCGCTGAAAAATATAAAGGTAAAATCCATCACCAAAAGCTCGACGATCGCCAAAATCACGCCGATTATGATAAAAATCAGCGCGTTCATTTAGTATCCTTCGCGCCGTTTTTGCCGAGGAATTCTTTAAGTACGCTAAGAGAGCCTAGAAGTTCGCTCGTTTCGTAAGGGATCAAAATTTTATCCTTGCTCGTGTTTTTGGACAGCTCGCTGAAAGCGTTTACGCGACCCTGCGCGAGCAGGTATTCCGCCGCAAAGCTGGAAGCGCTCATCGCTAAATTTATACTGTCCATCGCGTCTTTTTGACCTTGCGCGAGCGCGATCTGCTCATATTTTTTCGCATCCGCCATGCGCTCGATCGCCTCGGCTTCGAGCACCTTCTCCTGCTTTAGCGCTTCGGCGTTTCGGATGAGAGCTGCTTTTTCGGCCTCGGCTTTAAGCTCAATCGCGCGCTTTTCACGCTCGGCTTTCATCTGCATATTCATCGCCTCTTCGATGCCGTGCGGTACCGAAATTTCGGAAATCTCCACGCGCATGATCTTTACGCCCCAGTTATCCGCGGCGTCGCCCAGAGCGATTTGTAGCTTGGAATTTAGCTGATCGCGCGAGCTAAGCGTGTTGTCTAAGCTCATCTCGCCGATCGCGCTACGTAGCGTTGTCATCGCTAAATTTGAAATCGCGCGGCGATAATCCTCGACGTTGTAAAGCGCCATCTTGCCGTCGATAACCTTCAAAAACACGATACCATCCACGCTTATGTTGACGTTATCTTTGGTGATGACCTGCTGCTTGTTGATGTCCACCAGCTGCTCGCGCACGCTCATCTTCGCGCGCACCGCGTCAAAAAACGGCACGATGATGTGAAAGCCGCCGTCAAGCACCTTATGAAAGCGACCCAGCCGCTCGATGATCAGAATTTCGGATTGTGAGACGATCTTGACCCCCATCTTTAGAATTGCCGCGATGAGGACGCAAAATACTATTACCGTAGTTACGAACCCTTCCATTTTCACTCCTGAATTAAAATTTCGCAATTATAGCATTTTTAGCTTATTTTGGCTTTTAAGGCGCGCCGTGATACAATTTCGCTAGATTTTTTATATTAAATTTACGGAATAAAATTTTATGATCAGATACATCGTGTTGCTTCGCCATTCGCGCAACTACCGACTGCTCTTTTCGGCGGGTTTTATATGTATGTTCGGCTTGTGGTTTTCGGTCGTCGGGGTTGCTACGCTGCTCATTGGGCTTGGCGCGCCGGTGTGGGCGATTACGGCGGTGGGCGTCGTTTCGTTTGTACCGAACGTTTTTTTAGCGCCCATTAACGGCATCATCGTGGATAAATTTCAACCAAAGCCGCTGATGACAGCGATGTTCATAACCGAGATGATCAGTATTTTCATGCTGATTTTTATCGATAGTTTGGATTATCTGTGGCTGCTGCTTCTGATCGTGGTCGTGCGAAGCGTCGCAGGCACGCTGTTTTTTCAAACCGAATCATCTACGCTGCCGAAATTTCTAAGCCGCCCCTATCTCAAGCTTGCTAACGAGATGACGGGCATTATCTGGACGATCACATATACTTTCGGTATGGCGAGCGCGGGTATTTTTATCCACTATTTCGGCGTGCGAGCGGCTTTTATTTTGGATTTTTGTTTATACGTTTTTTCGTTTTTTATCCTGCTGCGGCTAAATTTTAAAGACCTCGCAAGAAACGCGCCGGGGCCCGTGCTTAAGATGCTAAAGGAGGGCTTTTCCTACCTGCGCTCGCACCCTTTGGTGGTGCATCTCATCGTCCTTCACGCCTTCGTCGCCGTCACCACCTACGACAATCTCATCGCGCTTCTTGCGAAATACCGCTACAAAGAGATTTTAAGCGCATCTCTAGTCATCGGGCTTATGAATATGTCGCGCTCGGCGGCTGCGTTTTTCGGACAGATATGGCTAAGCAAGATCGTGAATAAACATACGTTTTTTTGGCTATTGCTGGGGCAGTTTGCGGGCATCGCGCTGTGGGCGGTGCTGGAGTTTAACTACTGGCTTTCGTTTGCGGGCATGATCGCGGCGGGATTTTTCATCACGACGGTGTGGTCGTATTCTTTTACGCAGCTGCAAAGCCACGTCGACAGGGAGTTTTTCGGGCGCGTTATCGCCTACAACGACATGGCGTATTTCATCGTCGCGACGCTCGTGTCGGCTGCGATCGGATTTTTTTTCGAGCTTGGATTTTCGCTTTCGCAAATCACCTTCGGCATGGGCTTTATGTTCGCAATCGCGGCATTTTATTATAAATTTTTGATCTACGAAAAAATTTAAAATTTTAAAGCTATCTTTTCGGCGCGATCTCGGGACGAAAAATAGCAAATATAAATAAAAAGCTCATCGCCGCGAAAAACACCCAGATAAAGCCGTTTGCGCCCAAAAATTTCATCATCGCGCCGATTATCAAAGGCGAACAGAGCGACGCGCTCGAATAGATAAAAAGCATTGCCGCTGAAATTTGCACGCGAGATGCGCCCTCGCCGGTGATGGAGTCGTTTGCGCGCGCTATGGCAAGCGAATACAAAGGAAAGGCGCCAAATCCCAACATCAGCGCAAGTGCGCACGTTAGGATGAAGCTTTTGGCAAAAAATAGCGCCGCGCAGGAAGTAAGACCCACGACGCAAACTATCATTATGGCGCGTTTGCGACCAAACTTATCTGAAATAGTGCCGCAGACGAGCTGCGCTAAGAAGCCTCCTGCCATCGCCGATCCCATAAATGCGCCCACTGAGCCCACTCCAAGCCCTGCGCTTAGCACGAAAACGCTCGCCATCGAAAAAAAGCCGTTAATCAAAATGCCCGCGCAAACCACCGTCGCAAACGCAAGCGGCGGCACGATCGAAATTTGCGGCATCGAGATGCGCATGCGAGCGGGAACTCTAGGAGGGTTGAAGCGGATTAAATTTACCGGCAGCAGCGCTAGGATGATAAAAAATGCGCTTAGCACGAAAACTTTCATCGTTCCGAAATTTAGCGCTAAAATTATAACTCCTATCGCAAACGCGCCGTAAAAAACCGCTTCGTAGATCGCCAGCACGCGGGAGCGGATGGAGTTTGTGATCTTTGAGTTTATCCAGCTTTCGATTATCATCAAAAGCGCGTAATAACAAAAGCCCAAAATGAAGCGCAAAATCGCCCAATACACGAGGTTTGAGCCTAGATCGTGCAGCATTGCAGCAATTCCGAAAAGCGCCGTAAAGACCGCGTATGCCCGCACGTATGAGAGCGCGCCGATTATCGAAGGCACGAAAAAGCCGCTAAAGATCGCACCTAAAAAGAAAAATGCAGAAATCGCTCCGATCTCAAGCTCGCTGTGGCCGAATTCTTTTAGCATGATGCCCGCGCTTGCGATGACTAGCGCGTCGCCGATAAACATAAAGAAAATCCCCAGAAATAGGGGGCTTAGCGAGCGTGCCGCGCGCATAGATTCAAACAATGACTTTCCCTTGGAATTAAATTTGGCGTATTGTAGCCTTTTATTGATTAAAGCTCGGTTTTTATATAAAAATATTTGAAAAATTTTGATTCGGATAGAGATTTTAAAAAGATGCGAAAATTTATAAAGGAAAATAAAGCCAAAATTTTATCGCAGATGCCCAAGATCAGGTGCAGGTGACGCCGAAAAGCCCAGCGTGCGATAAAATTTTACCGCAGCGGTTTTAAAACGGCGCGAGCCTTTAAATTTAGAGGCAGCCTGCAATGAAGCGCTAAAAATTTAAGATAAATTTTATTCCAAGCGTTAAAGCTCTAGTAGTCGTGCCTCGTAGCATCAAAGAGACGAGTTTTATTGAAAAGCCCTGCAGCCGAAGCAGCGATCCGCGCGGCTAAATTTCAAGGCAAAATTTCAATCTTTGCGGATAAACTTATGTGGCTTACTTCAAAGCTAAAATTTCAAAATTTCATAGAGCAAAACCGGGGCGTAAAAGGGGCAAAATTTTAAAGCTCTAGTCGTTTTGCATGATCCCCTTTAGGCTGCGATACTCCTCGCATTCGGCCGTCAGCTTCGCGTCGGTGCCGATAGCGAGGATGCGGCCGTTTTTCATCACGGCGATATTATCGGCGCGCTCGATCGTGGAGAGGCGGTGAGCGATTACAAAGACGATTTTGCTTTGTTTGATCTTTTCGATGACGTTTGAGATCTCCTTTTCGCTTGCGTTATCCAGCGCCGAAGTCGCCTCGTCGAATATTAAAATTTGCGGGTCCTTATACAGCGCGCGCGCGATGGCGATACGCTGGCGCTGCCCGCCGCTAAGATTTGCGCCGAACTCGCTAAGCACGGTGTAAATTCCATCCTTCATCGAGCTTACGAACTCATAGGCGTTGGCGAGCTTTAGTGCTTCTATGACGCGCTGCTCGTTAAATTCCGCGCCGTAGCTTACGTTTTGTGCGATCGTGTCGTTGAAAATATAGACGCGCTGACTTACGAGACCGATATTTTCGCGCAGGCTAGGGATGCTAAACTCGCCGATCTCGTCGTTGCTGTTGAATAAAATTTTACCGCTGCTCGCATCGTAAAAGCGCATCAGTAGGTTCACGACCGAGCTTTTGCCGCCGCCGCTGTTTCCGACGAGCGCTAAAATTTCGCCCTTTTTGACGCTGAAGCTTATATCTTTTAGCGCCGCCTTGTCGCCGTAGTTTAGCGACACGTCGCAAAAGCTCACCGAGCCTATCTCGCCCATCTGCTTGCCGCCTCCGACGATCGTAGGCTCCAAGTCTATGAGCTCAAACGTCCGCTCGCTCGCCGCGATGGCGTCTTGCATATTGTTGTAGAGCGATGAGACCTTTTTTATCGGGGTGTAGACCATAAAAAGCGCCGTAAGGAAGCTAAAAAAGCCGCCGATGCTCATCTGGCCCGCGATGACCTCCTGTCCTCCGACGATGATCACCACGGCGATGCCCACGGCGCCTAGCATCTCCATGATCGGGCTTACCAGGCACGTCGTTACGACCGCCTTTAAATTTAGACCGAAAAATTTCTTGTTTTCGGCGTTAAATTTCTCCACTTCAAAGCTCTCGGCGTTACTTGCCTTGACGATTTCGATGTTGGAGTAAATTTGACTGAGCGCCGAGGAGATATCGGAGGTTTTCTCTTGAGACTCGCGCGAAATTTTTTTCATCCGCTTAGCAAGGCGCGAGAGCGGATATATCGCGCACGGAAAGACTACGAGTGCGAAAAATGAGAGCTTTGGGCTCTGATAGATCACGACGCCCAAAAGCCCCAAAATCGTAATGATCTGCGTGAAAAAATCGGGGATCATATTCGAAACCACGACGCGGATACGCTCGATGTCGTTGATCGTGCGGCTGATGAGTTCGCCCGTGCGAAATCGGTTGAAAAAATCCACGTCCAGCCGCACGAGGCTTGCGACGAGCCTATCGCGGAAGCGGCGCACCGTGTCTTGACCGATGAAGGCTGTGAAGTAGTTTTGCATAAACGCACCACCGCTTTTCATCGCAAAAACCACGATGATCGCGATCGGAAGCGTGTAGAGATACGGCTCGTTTTTTTCGACGAAAATTTTATTTAAAACGGGCTCGACCAGCTTCGCGCTCGCAGCAGTTGCCACGCTCGTCATCACCATACCCAAAATCGCCAATGCAAACTGCGGCTTGTAATCCCTAAAATAGGGCTTAAAGCGCGATAGTAAAGTCTTAAAGCCGTTCAAATGCTATCCTTTTTTATAAAATTTTTAAAATTTAAAATCCAAAAATTCATGAAATTTCAAAATTTACAATTTCAAAATTCTTGAAATTCCAAAATTTATAATTCTAAAATTCCTTAAATTTTAGAATTTCCAACCCCGAAATTTCTAAAATTTTAGAATTTTGGCCGCGAGGCAGCACAAATTTGCGCTACGACACGGGACTAATTTGCGCTACGCAAGCTCACTAAATCAACTCGCTCGCATGCGGCGACCGTGCGGGCGACGCCGAGATTTAGCTTTTTTTATTTGCCGCTTTTAAAGCACTAAGCGCTTAAAGCAAGCGAATTTTTATTCATAGTGATCTTTCTCTTTCGCAAGCCACTTTAAACACTGAACGCTTTGAGACACCATAAAGCGCTCAAAGACCGTATCGTAATATACACCGCGTGTATCGCGACTTCGCATCGTCGCGCCGCATTGCTCTTTCGCACCGCCGCGCTACCGAATGAAAATCGCAGCCTGCCTTGTGGTTTTGCCGCTGCATCAGCCGTATCGCCAAATGAAATCGTGACTTTCATCGCTGCGCACTATATACGATATCGCCGAATAAAAATCGCGCCGAAATTTGCGCGTTGCGGCAACATATTCCACTGCACCTAGTCGCGTTAGAATTTACGCACAGGTGCGCCGCAGCGCTGCTTTCACTGCGCTGCATCGCAACTTTGCATCGCCAATTGCCATAAAATCGCACTAAAATTTACGCACAGACGAAGCCGTAGTGCTACCGCTGTACCGCGCTATATCGCGCCGCCGTATCAGCTGCACCACCGAATGAAAATTGCGATCCGCCTTGCGCCTTCGCCGCCGCGTCGTGCTATACATCGCATCGCTCCTGCACCGTATCACTGAACAAAACCGCGCCGCCGTATTGCGATGCCGCAAATAAAAATCGCGCTAAAATTTTCGCGCGGATTAGCATCCTGATTTACGCTTCGCATCGTAAAAATCATAAAATTTAACGTAAAATTTTGCGATAAATTTTACGTTTTATTCCGTTGCGACCTCCCAAACGGTGCCGCCAGGCGTATCCATAACTTCGATTTTCATATCCGTAAGACGCGCTCTGATAGCATCTGCGCTCGCAAAATTCTTTTCCGCCTTCGCCTGCGCGCGCTGTTTTATCAGCTCCTCAATCTGCGCCCTTTGCTGCTCGCTCACGCCGAAGCGAAAGTATTCAGTCTCATCCTCATATAAAATTCCGAGCGTCTGCTTCGCAAACTCCAAATTTGCGGCGATTTGAACTTTTAGCGCCTTATCTTTCGGCGCTCGATCGAGCGCTTCGTTCGCGCCTGCTACGAAGTTACCTAGCACCGCAAGCGCGCCTGAGGTGTTGAGATCATCGCTTAAAAACTCCATCATCTCCGATCTAAATTTAGCTTCTACGGCAGGCAGCTCAGACGCAGAATTTTTAGGCTTGGAATTCGGCGCCACGCCCAGGCTTAAATTTTGAGATCCGTTCAAAGCTAAATTTTGCCCCGCAGCGGGAGCCAAAACGTCACGGACGCGCTTTTTAAGGCGGTAAATTTTATCGAGCCTCTTTTTGCTCGCAAGCAGATCGGTTACCGAATAATTAAAATTTGCCCTATAATGCGAGCTTAAAAGATAAAATCTCAGCGCCTCGCCGGGTGCGATTTTTAGGGCGTCTCCTATAAAAAAGGAGTTGCCGAGGCTCTTGCTCATCTTTTCGTTATTTACCTGCACGAAGCCGTTGTGAAGCCAGTATTTGCTTAGCGCTCTATGGTGGGCGCAGCGGCACTGCGCGGCTTCGTTTTCGTGATGAGGGAAGAGCAGATCGGCGCCGCCTGCGTGAATGTCTATGCAAAATTGCGGATCGCCGCTATCAAGGTGCGCTAAAATCATCGCGACGCACTCGCTGTGCCAGCCCGGGCGCCCTTTGCCAAATGGGCTATCAAACCAATTCTCGTCAAATTTCCACAGCACGAAGTCCTTCTCGTCGTGCTTAGCATCGTTTGAGGCGACGCGGGCGATGTTTTTGCCGGCGCCCTCTTTTTTGCCGCTAAGGCTTAGATAATCCCCGTCCTTGCGCGTGTCGAAGTAGATGCCGTCACCGGCGATCTCGTAGGCAAAGCCTTTTTGAAGAAGCGAGGATATGAGCTCGCAGATCGCGGCGATATTTTCGGTTGCCTTGGGCGAAATGCTCGCGTCCGCGACGTTTAGCGCGCTCATATCCTGTAAATATCTGCGGGTATAAAACTCCGTGATCTCCCCCAGACTCTTGCCGGTTTCCGCCATCTTTTTTAAAATTTTATCGTCGATATCGGTGAAATTTCGCGCAAATTTAACTTCATAGCCCTCGGCTTGCAGTACGCGGCGCAGCAGATCGAAGCTCACGGCGCTCTTTGCGTGCCCCAAATGCGCGTCGTCATAGACGGTCGGGCCGCAGGCGTAAATGCGCGCTAACCCCTCGCTAATAGGCTTAAACGGGAGCTTCTTTTTACTCAAACCATCATAAATTACCATAATACAAGCCTTTTAAAATGTATAAAATCGCCGCCTCGCCCGCACAAAGCGCCGCGATCGCAATAATTTTTTTTGCGCGGATTATAGCCAAAAAGTTATTAAATCCAAAAAAATAGAGATTAAAGCCGAGCAGAAATGCCCCCGTTATCGTGCTTGCAAACGCAAGCCCCACCGCTCCGAAGGGTTTAAAAAACAGCGCGCACAAAGCGACGTTTATAAAGACGCACCAGATCGAAATTTTCGCGCTTAGCTTCTGCTTCATATTCGCATACAGCCAGTGCGAAAAAATCCTAGACAGCCCGAACGGCACGAGCCCCACCATATATGCGCCGAGAACTGCGGCGCATTCGATGGAATTTTGACGAGTAAATTCTCCGCGCTCAAACAGCAGCTGCGTGATCTCGTTTCGCAGCATCACGCCGCCTATCGCAGAGAGCCCGAGTAGCGCCAAAAGGAAGTAAAATCCGCGCTCCACGAGCGCCAGAGCTTGCGCGTCGTCGCGAGCTTTTACAAATTTGCTCATGCGCGGAAAGATCGCCGTGCTAAGCGCGATCGCAAAAAGCGCGAGCGGCAGCTGAAATATGCGGTTGGCGTAATATAGATAGCTGATACTGCCGCTAGCAAGGAAGCTCGCAAAAAAGGTATCTATAAACGAGCTTAGCTGAAGCGCCGACGCACCGAGCACGCCCGCGAAAAAATTTTTATAAAAGCCCTGCGTCTGCGGTTTATCGCCTCGCGCAAGTCGCGCAAAGCCGCCCGTTAAGACGCGCAGCATACCGGTAAATTTCAACGCATAAACATGCACCGCAAGCTGCAAAAGCCCTCCCGCTACGACGCCGAAGCTAAGATAGAGCACTGCCGTGGCGCCGTCCTTGCCGCGAGCCAGCAGAAGCGCCGCGATCATCGCTAAATTTAAAAGCGCGGTCGAAAGCGCCGTCGTAGCGAAGTGGTCGCGGTACTGAAGCAGCGAGGCAAAGAGCGTAACGACGAAGATAAATGTGAGGTAGAAAAAATTTATCCGCACGTACGGCACCGCAAGACCGATCTGTTCGGCGCTAAATCCGTATGCCAAAACTTTAGTAAAAACGGGCGCGGCAAGCAGCACGAGCGCCGTTAAAAGCGCGATGAAAACGCTAAATTTAATAAGCACTGCTGCGGCAAAAATTCCTTTTTTACGCGCGGCGGTAAAGCTAGGCAAAAAAGCCTGCGTAAAGGCCCCCTCGCCGAAGAGCCTGCGGAAAAGATTGGGCAGTTTAAACGCTACGAAAAACAGATCGCTGTAAATTCCCGCGCCCAAAACCGATGCAGTAAGCAGGTCGCGCACGAAACCCAAAACTCGCGAAACCAGCGTGCCTGCGCTATTTGTAAAAAAGCCTCTGAGCATAAATCTCCATTAAATTTTATAAAATGCCAAGGTTGATTATATTATAATTTCCCCTATTTTTTGATTTTGGAGAGAAATTTTTGCGGAATTTAGCCTTTTCGCTCGAAAGCTCGGGCGGGAAAAATACCTTATCGATACGCGGGCAGTGGAACTACAAAAGCCCGCGCTCCCAGCTACTTGCACTAAAAAAGGCGGTAAAAAATCTAGACGAGCTGGAGCTAAGCTTAAGCGAAATTTCAAATTTAGACTATTTCATGGCGCTGATGATCAAAAACGCCCTTGCTGGCAAGCGGGTTAACCTTGTGGAGGATAGCTGCAAAGCCGCCAAAATTTTAAGCTTTATGGATGATAAAACGATCGATTTTAGCTACGTACCCGAATCTCGCAGGCTAAATTTTTTAGCGCAGATCGGACTTTATTGCCATCTTGGAATTCTAGGCTTGCTAAGCCTTGCAAGCTTTTTGGGCGAGTTTTTCTCCAAACTCGCGGCTTTTGTAATTCATCCGATGAAATTCCGCTTCAAAGAAACCGTAAATTTCATCAAAGATAGCGGCATAGACGCGCTTTTCATAGTCTCACTGACGGCATTTTTGATCGGTATCGTGCTTGCTTACATAGGCTCGGATATGCTTTCTAAATTTGGCGCCAGCATCTACATCATCGATATAATGGGTGCTTTGACGCTCCGTGAAGTAGCGCCTCTAATCGCCGCTATCGTTATCGCGGGTCGCTCGGCTTCGAGTTTTACGGCGCAGATCGGCGTGATGAAGATCACCGAAGAGATCGATGCGATGAGGACGATGGGCTTTGATCCGTTTTATTTTCTTGCGATGCCGCGCATTATCGCAATGGTACTAATCATGCCGCTAGTTATTTTTATCGCAGACGGCGTGAGTATCCTTGCGCAGATGATTGTGTGTGACGCGTATTTAGACATAGCCTTTAGCGATTATTTGGATAGATTTAAGGCTTCTGTAGAGCTTAGGCATTTTTTAGTAGGTATGATTAAAGCGCCGTTTTTCGGGGCATTCATCGCTATCATCGGCTGCATGCGGGGTTTTGAGGTTAAAGGAAATACCCAAAGCATCGGCGAATACACCACGATCAGCGTCGTAAATGCGATATTTTGGGTCATTGCGATTGACGCGGTATTTGCGGTTTTGTTTTCGGAAATCGGGCTATGAGTGAGCAAGTGCAATCCGGCGAAAGCGCTAAAATTATCGTCGCGCGCGACGTTACTACCGCGTACGGATCGCGCGTTATGCACGATAGCGTGAGCTTTAGCGTCAAAAAGGGCGAAATTTACGGCTTTTTAGGTGGCAGCGGCAGCGGCAAAACGACGCTGATGAAAACCCTCATATTTTTAAAACGTCCGCAAAGCGGCGAAATTAAAATTTTCGGGCGCGATATTTGGCGCGCAAGCGAAGCAGGGCAAAACGAGATCCGCCTAAAATGCGGCGTGATGTTTCAGTTCGGTGCGCTTTACAGCTCAATGAGCGTGCTCGAAAACGTAGGCGTGCTGCTTCACGAATACTCTAAATTTAGCGAGCGCGAGATAGATGAGCTATCGATGTTTTGGATCCAGAAGGTGGGGCTTAAGAAGGAGGCTGCCGCGCTTAGCCCAAACGAGCTTAGCGGCGGTATGAAAAAGCGCGTGGCACTGGCTCGCGCGCTCGCTCTCAGCCCTGAAATTTTATTTTTAGACGAGCCAAACTCGGGGCTCGATCCGCTCAGCGCCAGAGCCCTTGATAGACTTGTTTGCGAGCTTAGAGACAGCCTCGGCGTCACGGTCGTGATGGTGACGCACGACGTGGACAGTATCTTTGACATTTTGGATCGGTTTTTGATCGTGGATAATCAAAAAATTGCCTTTGAAGGAAGCATCGAGGAGATTTCAAGCTTAAAGAATAACCCGCTTGAAGAGCTATTTAAGATGCGGCAAAGGGATTAAGCTTTGAAATTTAGCGAGCCGAAATACGCATCGCGGCGGGTAAAATTTAAATAGGTGCAAGCTGAAATTTTAAAATAGCAGCGGAAGAATTTTAAATTTTAAACCTAGCGAGGAATTCCGGGCTCCGCAGGGCTTAAATTTTTAAAATTTGGACCTTAGCGGCTCAATCGAAATTTTAAAATTTAGGCGGGTCGTATTTAAGGGCGCATTTGCGGGATAGCGCATTTAAATTTTAAAATTTAAACGAGCAAGCGGTGCTAAATTAAACCGGGGCGGTAAAATTTTACGCTAAAATACGGCGCGGCGATATTTTGAAATTTCAAAAT
>ERZ773009.46-NODE-46-length-85697-cov-5.767626_pt1 | contig 85697 bp, 70 predicted proteins | sample MGYA00580663_ERZ773009 | MGnify/ENA primary metagenome ERZ773009 (study PRJEB29015, sample SAMEA2737969) | human oral metagenome | biome: human oral; feature: human-associated habitat; material: dental | place: China | collected 2026 ... | reverse complement strand
GGGGAGGCCTCCCGTCGGGCCACCACGCGAGCGCGCCCGGCCCCGAGACGCGCACGAGGCCGGAGCCGAGGTCCTTCCAGAGCCTGCCGTCGCGCGGCCCGCAGGACTCGCAACGGGGACGGCGGGCGCGGCCTCCCCCGATGGGGGCCTCGGGCGGCCCGCAGGCCCCGCGAAGGTCCCATGCCGGGCGCGGACCCTCGTCCGGGGGGACCTGGGCAACCCGCAGGACGGAAGGAACCGCCACCACCTCACTGAGCCGGTAGACGACGAAGTCTCCCCCCTCGAAGGAGGACTCCGGGCAGCGTGCCTTGAGCCTCTCGCGCCTCCACAGGAAGGCCTCGGCTGCCTCCCGCGTGGGGATGAGCCCGTTGGCGTTGAGCGGGACGTCCGAGAGCTCAAAGACGCGGCCCCCCACGAGGTCGCACAGGACGGCGGAGCAGTAGTCGCCGCCCAGCCACGCGCAGTCGTAGCCCAGAAAGTCGCACTCGAGTCCCAGGTCCCCCATCGCGGGCCGCGCCAGGTCCGTCTCGCAGAGCAGCATGCGGTACCCCACGCCGAGCGCCTCCGAGACCTCAGCGTAGAGCCGTATCCAGCTTGGGTCGTCTATCGCCACCAGGAGGCCCAGATCGAAGTGCGAGCGCTCCTCCAGGGCGCCGAGGTACCCGACGACCCTGTCGCGCAGAGCGCGCCAGGGCTGCTCACGGACGTCCCAGAGCTCGTCCTCCAGGTACCAGTCGTCGCCGTCCACTCCCCGGTACTCGCGGCCCTCCCGCCAGGCCCAAAGGCCGTCGGCCCTCCTCTGGAAGATGACGCCGTTCACCGTCATGTAGGCCCTCCTCGGGTGCGTGCGTGACATACGCCGTCCAATGGGTATGCGTGCGGTCCCGCGCTCAGGACAGCCCCCACAAAACCCAGGTCTCCCCGTACCAAGCCGAGTTAGACGGCCTCCCGCAAAGGATGGTGCCGCCCGCTGTGCCCTGGGTCATCTCAGCCCCAGGCACGACGGCAAGGTCGTCGCACGGACCCCGTAGAAGTCCCCTAGATCTCGCTGAGAGGACAGACCTCCGGCGCCCTTGGGCCAGGCAACCGGGAGGTCTGAGCGCCATAGGCCACCCTCGTCGTTAGCCGCTACCTATACCCACGTGCGGCGCGCCTCTTGGACACGAAGGCACAGACGCCTCCGGAAAGGACCAAGACCATCCCCACGAGCAGAGTGCCCACAATACCGACACTTCCCGCACCCGGGAGCACGAAACGGGGGTCGCCCAATATCGTTATGGTCGGGATTCCCCCTTGGTTCGGAAGCGCCTCGGCCTGCCCGTCCTTGCCGATGGCGGAGACCGCTCCATCCGTCGAGACGCCTATCTTGTGGACCTGGGGATCTGGACCATAGCCGCTAGGCGCCGTCGTCTCTTTGAGCCAGTATGTCTTTCCCCCCTCCAGACCGTGGTAGACGGCCCTTCCGTCGTCTGACCGTGTAGTCACCACCGAACCTGCGATGGGGTTTTTCAGTGCCTCGTCGATGTAGGTCACGGCAGGCTGGTCCGCGCTCGTGAAGGAGCCGTCCCCGTCGTCCACATAGAGCGTGAACTGCGCCCCGCCCAGTGGGGCATGGGTTTTGCCATCCTGCCTCACGACAGCAAGCGCGGCCCTCTGGGTCTGCTGCCCATAGCTGTTCACGAACGTTGCCCCGTCAGCATCATAGGTCACGCTCGCGCTGGGCCTTCCCTGGCCACCATCCTCGACCTTGACGGTGAGCGTCTCGACGTGCGTGTCGTAGCTGTAGCCCGGCTCCGTACCTGCGTCCTCGGTGATGGTGTAGTTGAAGGTCTTCCCGATGTCTGCAGATGTATAGTCGAGCGCCTTGAACACGACGTTGCCGTCGGCGTCGTTCGTCTTTACGTCAAGTTCGTTGCCTCCCTCGTCCCTCAGGCGGAACGTGAACTGTCCGTCCTTAAGCTGCCCGCCCTCCAATCGTGTCGTGGCCCTAAGCTGGACCGACCCCGTCGCCTCACCGGGCACGAGGACATATGCCCTCTCGGTCTGCTTGGATACTCCGTTTATGGTGGTGGACGCCTGGTTCGGCACTTTCCAGTACTTGACGCCCTGATCATCCTGCTGCTCGTAGGAGGAAAGGTCTGCGGTCTCCGAGACCGGAACACGTATCTTGAGCGTCATATTGCCATAAGTATTCTGCGTGTTTTTCGGACTCGCAGTCACGGTCTGGCTCGAAACGCCGACCTCCCAGAAACGGGTGACGTCCTTATCATCCTTATAGATCTTGACCTCAGCCTTCGAGGCATCGAGGGCCGGGTCGAGCGTGTCACTCATCACGATAGACTTCGCTTTGTTTTGGTACGCACGGGGAAACGTCTGTCTTATGCCGAGCTCTGCGGTCTCGCCGCGTCGCTTGACCTGCGTCGGCGGGTCGGCCACGGGACCAGACCATTCGGGGTAAACCTTCACGACCGTGTCGTAGCCCATCTGCATCTCGCAATTGAACCCTCGCCACTCACTCACGAACTCCGGTCCCGACTTCAGGACGACCATGCTGTGGCTGTCTTGCATGAAAACCGCTGGGTCTTTCTTCTTCGAGAGAAAGCCCTTGTTGGCTACGCCATCCTCCCCGGGCACGATCTCTAGCCACTCGTCCACGTCCTGCCTCACGAGGGCCTCGTCCTTGTAGCCGCTTACCTTCCATATGCTCTCGCGGTTCGGATCGCTGTAGTTGCCCCAATCAAGAAGGGTCCCCTCCGGTTGGTCGATGTCCCAGTACAGCATGTCAACCTCATTGCTCGGGTCAATGAGTTCGTCCGTGCCACGCTTCACGAGGCGCGTCTTGTAGGTGGACCGTATGGTAGGGTTGTTCCCTTCCACCGACCATGCCGCCAAATAAAGGCCACCTACGTCATCCACCTTAAGGGGGGTATACCCGCTGACATTTTTTTTCGGACCGTAGGGCGCCCACGCCATGATCTTGATAAACTCGATCACCACGTCGAAGTCCTCACCTCGATCGGTGACGCCCATGTCATTGAACCTCAACTTAAATCCTCCGAAGGTGGTACCCGGCTCTTTTTTCAGCAGCTCGTCCTTACGAAACGCCACATAGCCGCCAAAGCGATAGCACATCACCCATCCGTTTCCAAGGTCCGCTGAGGTGGTATCGGGATCCTCGGGGATATCCTTGATGTTCTTCCAGCCGTTCCCATCCCAGTACTTGCCGTTCCACTTAGATGGTCTATGCATAAAGTGAACAGTACCACCGACGGAATCAAGCAGGTCGTCGACCTTCCTGACGCTGTCGGCGTAGGCCAAGCACGGGGCTAGACAGAGGGCGAGCATCACCGCAAGGAGGCAGCGGCCGAGAAGGATGCGTGCGCTCGGGTGCCGATGGGGTTGCCTTGCCTGATGTCGCTTTGCCAGTTCTACCACGGTCGTTCCTTTCATGCTCACATACTTCCACACCACGGCTGCCATCGGGCTTGCAGCAAGGCCAGCTATCCGCAAGGGCCCAAAGCTCCTTCTATCCCGATGACCCACCGCCTACGGTCCCAGACAAGGCATACCTGCCATGAGACCTTTTTCCTTTATATCATATTCCACACTGGTCGCTTAAAGTCACTTGGATACGCTCATCGCAAAATTCCCCATCCCGATTGACAGAATTAGAGTATGTGACTATAATAGATTCCATTTGTTTTGACTATTCAGGTGATGAATATGCATCATACCTGATGGAGTGTAGATAGGGATAGACGTCACGTCCCGCTGAGGATGGATCTGGTCCACACTTTAAAGCCATCTGCCGAAAAAAGTTAACGGGTGTGACTCCCCCTATGGCTTGCGAGCCTCGGTGTGGCCCCTATGGACGATACGCACCACCTCACCGCTGACGATCACCTGCGCAGGCTTACAGAATCGTAAGGTATGCGTAAGCCAGATCGATGGTCCACCGCCACAAGCTTACGTACCATAGGTGCCCGCATAGCAGACAGGCCGAATGCCACGTGCCAACCCCCGGAAGCGCGGGCCGGCCATACAAACTCGCAAGGAGGACCCATGGATACCACCAAAGGCACAGGACTGTGCAACGCCTTCCAGCTCAAGCTGCTTGCCCTAGCCGTTATGATGCTCGATCACACCAACATCATCTTCGGCCCAAACACGGTCCCGGACTGGCTGCACTTCATCTCGCGATTCGTCTCCCCACTGTTTGCCTTCCTCGTGGTAGAGGGATTCTTTCACACCCATGACAGGAGGCGCTACGCGCTCAGGCTCTGGGGAGTCGGTCTCTTCGTGGCGGCAGGCAACCTTGTCGTGGGGCAGCTGACCCACCACCTGGCGTCCTTGATGAGCCACACCATCATCCTCACGCTCGCCCTTGGCTACAGCGTGATCTGGGCCATCGACGAGGGCCGCAGACAAGGTGGTGCGAAGGGTGGACGGCTGCTCGCCCTTGCCGCCACACTCGGCATAGCGGGCGCCCTCTTCGCCCCCGTCGAGGGCTTCGTCCAGGTGCTGTTCGTGATGCTGGCCTCCTACCTGCTTCACGACGCAAAAGGGGGCCGTGCCAAGCTCTGCCTCTGCCTGGTCCTCGGGAGCGTCACCTTAGCCTGCCTCTACACACCGATCCTCCACCCGAGCACGGCAAGTGCCGTAGAGTGGGAGATGTCCCTGGGCCTCAACGCGGACTGGGCGCAGTTCATGGCCGTCCCCTTCATCCTTTTGTATAACGGCGAGCGGGGCCCGAAGGGCGCGCTCAGCAAGTGGCTGTTCTACCTGGGCTATCCCGCACACCTCTGGGCGTTCGCCGTCATAGGCATGCTGCTTGGCATCCCCTCGTTCTAGCCTCCCGACAAGGCCGGACAAGCGGGGACCCTAGGCCCACGTTGCCCTAGAATGGTCGCAGGATCACTCGACTGGCATCACAAAGCTAGATGGCGCACGGGAGGAGCTCGCATGAGCAGGACCAAGGTGTATATCGATGGCCAGAGCGGCACCACAGGACTCCAGATCCACGGCCGCATCGAGGCGCGCGAGGACCTTAGGCTTCTGCGCATCTGCGACGAGAGGCGCCATGATGTTGAGGAGCGGCGTAAGTTCCTGAACGATGCCGACATCGTCTTTTTATGCCTACCCGACGAAGGGGCACGCCAGGCGGTCTCGCTCGTTGAGAACCCCGACGTCTGCATCATCGACGCTTCTACGGCACATCGCACCGCCAACGGGTGGGTCTACGGCTTTCCCGAGCTCTCGTTGGGGCAGCGCCGCGCCATCGCCTCGAGCAGGCGCATCGCCAACCCGGGCTGCCATGCCACCGGCCTCATCTCTGTCGCGGCGCCTCTCGTCCGCATGGGTATCCTGCCCGCCGACTATCCCCTCTGCTGCTTCTCCCTCACGGGCTACTCGGGCGGTGGCAAACGCATGATCGCCCGCTACGAGGCAGACGGGCGCGATGGCGCCCTCGACGCTCCCGGTATCTACGGCCTCGACCTCACGCACAAGCACCTGCCCGAGGTGCAGAGGGTCTGCGGCCTTACCCAGCCCCCTGTGCTCATGCCCGTCGTCGATGACTACCGCCAGGGCATGGCCACCACCATCATGTTGCACAGTCATCTGCTTAAGGGCGCGCCAAGCGCGAGAGAGGTCTGCGAGGAGCTGCGAGGGTACTACGCGGACCAGCACTTCGTGAGCGTCAAGCCGTTTGACCCCACACCTCCCACAATCCACGCGAACGAGCTTGCCGGCACCAATCGGCTACACATCACCGTCTGCGGAAACGCGGAGCGCATCAGCGTGACGGCACTCTTTGATAACCTAGGCAAGGGAGCTGCGGGCGCAGCCGTACAGAACATGAACATCGCGCTCGGCCTCGATGAGGCGACCGGTTTGGAGTAGCCCGCAGGCCCGGTGGTCGGCACCGCATCTGACTCCGCGCTCCCTGCCCCCGAAGGGCAACCCCCAAAGCCTGAAGAACAGCAGGGGACGTCCCTCAGTCGAGCGGTCGGTGGGTAGCGAGGCGGTAGGCCGTCGACCTCCCTGCACCGACGGTGGACACAAGGCCTCCCCTCACCAGTTTAGAAAGTCCCCTCCTCGCACTCCTCGCGCTTATGCCCATCCGTTGCGCGACCTCAGAGGCAGTCACGCGCTCCTGCTGGGAGAGAAACCCCATCACCGCGTCTCTCACGCTCTCTCCCTTCGGCCGCGCAGCCTTGCGAGCTGGCCCTCCCGTACCTCTAGGGCCCATCACGTCTGGGACGGGAATGAAGGCAGTGAAGAAGTCCCCATCCTCGAGCATCGGCTCTCTGCCCGTGTAGAGGAGGGAGGACCTGTAGAGATTCCTAGTCCCGCTGCCAAGTTCCTCAGATACCCCGAGCTGCGTAAAGACGTTGGCGATAATGGGATTCTTTGGCGTCGGGTCCAGATTCTCTGGGGTGATCCTTCCCGAATGGAGCGTCCTGCTCGCGTTGCGCGTATGGATGCCCTCCCTATCGATGATCAGCTGCGCGAGGTAAGGGCTTACAAACTCCCGATGAATGAGCGTGTTCACGACCAGCTCACGCGCTATCACATCCCGCACGCTGACGCGGGTCACCCCATCCAAGGCAAACGAATCAGGGAGCCACTTCTCGCAAAAGCCCATGAGGGAGTCGTACGACTCGAGGAGATTCGTGCGAACCACGAGCCTGTCATCATAGCGATCGCCATCCACCCTTCTCAGGATGGCGTCGGTGCGATACACGGGCACGATGTCCTGGATCATGTCATCAGAGCCAAGCAGCATGACTGCGGCAAGGTCAAGGCCCTCCATGCCAGACTCTGGATCGCGCGACCAGAGCCGAGCCGCCCTAAGGAAGCCCTCATCATCGAGCCCCAGCCAAGGATGCTCCCCTCCGCCCCGAGCGGAGCGAATCATGCTCCGCATTCGCGAGATGAGATCAAACCTGAGGTCCGACGTACGGACATGAGGATAGATCCTCCTTTCTGTGTATATGTTCTGCTTGCGCAAGTACATCGCATTGATCTGCGCATCACTTTTCAGCTTCACGTCCACATCCGCACGCCTGCCGTACACAACCCCCTTGAAACGATAGACCGACGGTCCCATGGGCACCCACACACGCAGGACAAGTTTCCCATCCTGTGTAATTCGCTCGAACTCGATGGCGGGCACCGTGTTAAACAGGGATGGGTCACACGTGACGTTAACGATGTTTCTTTCGACAGAGACGATGGCCTGTGGCCCTATGCCCTCGACCGACCCATCATCTCGCACACCTAACAGGATGGTTCCACCTTGGCGGTTGGCAAAGGAACAGATGGTCTCGAAGACATCTTGACCAGGCCTGTTGCCGCAACGCTTGAATTCGATTGATAGACCCTCGCCTTGCGAGACGAGGCTAGCGAGCCGAGTGGCGTCCATGCGCACCTCCAGGAAATCCGGCCAAGTCTTGGACTAGTATATCCATTTGGCCGGATTGATGGCCGGATTTGTAACCGGATTGGCGCGACCACTCGACAGCTGGCGCAGCAAACCGCAGCAAGCTCAGCGACCCGCTGCGGTCCCCTGCCAGCCAGGCTCACACGAGCTGCAGGTGCTCGAGGCCCGAGGCTACCCCGTCTTCCGACACCGAATCGGTGACGTAGTCCGCGAGGCGCTTGACCTCGGGGATGGCGTTGCCCATAGCCACGCTCACGTCCACCTCAGAGAAGAGCGTGAGGTCATTCTCCGAGTCACCGAAGCCATAGGTCACTCCCACGTTGTCGCCAAGATGCGAGAGGACAGCCTCTATGCCGGCCTTCTTGGTGTTGCACGCGAGGCCGACCTCGGAATTTTGCATCTCGAGGCGACTGGCGACTAGCTGGGAACCCAGCTGGGGGTCAGCGACAAGCTCGTCTGCAGCGGAACTGCGAATGACCAGCTTGTAGGCACAGCCGTCCGGAAGCTGTCCGATTGCCTCGTCCATCGTGTCTGGCGTGCCGGAGCGCCTGCCCAAGGCTCCTCCGCGCAGCTCGACGGCACCGTGGGCGGACTCTATCAGCGCACCATAGCCACCCGCAGCCAGGACCCGGTCGATGTGGGCGAGGACATCGGCCGGCAGGGGGCGATCACGCAACACCTCATCGCCCATCGTCACGTAGGCGCCCGCCAACGCAATGATGCCGCTGAACGGTAATGCAGCTAGATCGGGGTGGATACCCACAGGTGAGCGCCCGGAGCACAGAAACGCGTGGTTGCCACGGGCGACCAAGCTGCGGATGGCTGCTGCAACGCGCGGACTGGGCGTGGGCGACAGGCCCCTCTCCCACTCGGGCAGCGCATCGCGCTTGTTGGGATCAGTCCACCCAAGGGTTCCGTCAATGTCGAAGAAGACCGTCGCTTTGCCTGATTGTGCCATGACACTCCCCATCCCAGTAGCCGCCCCGGCGCGAGGCGGACGTTGCAACCGACCAACCACCGGGGACCCACGACAGCCGCACGGGACCCCGGTGGAAGCTTACACCCTCGGGACAAGCAAATCCCTAGTCATTGCCGACGAGCTTGTCGAAGCGCTCGCGGACCTTCGTCACACTGAGACCGATGATCACCTGCATTGCCTTGCCGTTCTTGGAGATGCCCATGGTGCCGATGGACTTGAAGTCCTTGTCCTCGGCTACCTTGGTCTCGTCCTTCACGTTCACGCGCAGGCGTGTGACGCAGTTGGTGACGTCCACGATATTGTCCACGCCACCCAAGAGGTCAAGGATGTTCGCGGCAAGAACCATCTTCTCGTCGCTCGTGTCGATGTCGGGTGCGGAAGAGCCGGCCTCGTCGGCGTCCTCGGAGCCGACAGACTGCGCCATGCCGTGCGCCTTGCGAAACTCCTTCTTGGAGCCGAACTTTATCTCCTCATTCTCCTCACGGCCAGGGGTCTTGAAGTCGAATTTCAGGATAAGGAAACGGAAGATAAAGAAGTAGATGGCCGTAAAGGCGAGGCCGACGGGAATGGCCATCAGGTACGTGAGGCCATGCGAGGCGGCAAGCGGTATGAAGTTGAACGACGCCATCTCGATGAGTCCGCCCGAGAACACGCCCACGATGCCGATTAGGTTCATGCAGGTCGAGAGCAAAGACGCGAGCAGGGCGTGGACAGCAAACAGTGGGGGCGCGACGAAGAGGAAGGTAAACTCGATGGGCTCGGTCACGCCGCACAGGACAGCAGTGATGGTGATCGGGATCAGAAGGGCAAGGAGCTTCTTACGATTGGACTTCTTCGCCGTGACATAGAACGCTGCGGCGACGCCGGGCATACCGAAGACCTTGGACCAACCCGTCGCAGTGATGGCGCCCCAAGGAGCGAGCTCCTTGAGGGAGGCGGTAGAGGCAGCGAGCTGGGGCAGGGCCTTGGCCCACTCCGCGTAGATACCCCCATTGACGGCCACGTTGTCGTAGTAGAACGGGGCATAGAGCAGGTGGTGAAGGCCGAAGGGGATGAGCAGCCGCTCGAGGAAGACGAAGATCGTGACCCCCCAGGTGCCCGCACTCATGATGACGCCCTGGAACACATGCATGCCGATCTGCACCTTGGGCCACAGCAGCACAGAGACGATGGCGCAGGGGAGCATGGCAAAGAAGGCGACCATGTAAACGAAGGTGGAACCCGAGAACACGCCCAGCCACTCAGGAAGCTCGGTGTCAAAGTACTTGTTGTGTAGGCTGATGACCACCCCAGAGATGAGCAGGGCTCCAACCATGCCCATATCCAGCGTCTTGATGCCGCCTATCGTCGCCAGACCAGAGGCGTTTCCAACCTCGGCGGTGAAGTCGACGCCTAAGGCCGGACCCCAAGCAGCTAAGATGGCATTTACGAAGTAGTTGAATGTGAGGTACGAGACGAGGACCTCCATGCAGCAGCGACCACTCTGCTTGCGGGCAAGACCAATGGGCAGGGCGATGGCAAAGAGCAGCGGGAGCTGGTTGAAGACGGTCCAGCCTCCGGCCAAGATCACGCTCCACACGTTGTACCAGGTGGTACCCTTAGCCGCTATCGGCCCCACGATTATCTCGGTGGTAAATAGGGTTCCCAGTCCCACGACAATGCCCGCGAAGGCAAACAGCAGAACTGGCGTGAACATCGCCCCGCCAAACTTCTGGATCTTCTGCATCATGGCGCGTGTCCCTTCTCTGAGTGCGAGCTCGATGCAGCCCCGTGACCGACCTGTTCGGCCATCTTGTTTGAACAAGTATAACAGCTTCTTGGACATGTTGTTCAAACAAGTCATATTTTTTGGTACCTATCCCATGCGATTCGCGTCACTGCCCAGGCTTGCCGGGTGATTTGCCTTGAACTCGACGGACATACCACTTCCTGGATTTTTCATCCATATGCGTGGGAGGGGAAATTCCATCAGGACGGTTGCGGTACAACAGGATAACTATGAGCTCACAACCGACCTCGGCAGGTGCGCCCGAGACACTCGAGGCCTGCGCCAAGACGATGACTACGTAGTGAGGAACACGCGATGCCCAAGGCGCTCTTCGAAGACATATATCTAAGTATTAGGGAGAAGATCAAGGACGGAACCTATCCCTATCAATCATTCATACCCTCTGAGAGCGAGCTTATCGGCATGTACTCCTGCTCGAGGAATACTGTCCGCCGAGCGCTTGCCATCCTAGCCGACGAGGGCTTCGTGCAACCCATCCACGGCAAGGGTGTCCGAGTCATCTGGTACCCTGACTATCGCGACGTCATCGGTTCGTTCGATGGGCTCTACTCCTTTGAGGAATATGCAGCGCACAACGACATGAGGCCGGGCACCATCGTGAGGGAGTTCGAGCGGCTTGTCTGCGGGAAGGGACTTGCCGGATACACGGGCTTCGACGAGGGAACCGAGCTCTATCGCATGGTCCGCACCCGTAGTCTTGACGGTTTCACCTGCCAGATAGACACCAGCTACCTCCTCGCCAACATCATCCCCGACCTCTCTCCCACGATCGCCGAGAGTTCCGTGTACAAGCACCTGGAGGAGGAGCTGGGCATGAGGATACTCACCAGCCGCCGCCAGATAACGGTCGGCCTCGCCAACGAGGAGGACCGACGGTATCTCAACCTGGGTCCCTTCAACTGCGTCGCCGTCATCGAAAACCAGACATACAATTCGGACGGCCTCATGTTCGAATTCACCCAGGTGCGCAGCCATCCCGATACATTTAGGTACTGCGTGGTCTCGAGGCGCCAAGCCTGAGCTAAGACGACAGACCCAAGTTCCCCACCTCGCCGCGCATCCCCCTGGCAGCGAGTCTGGCCCGAGGCGGAAATGTACGCCGCCCCGGGCCATGCTAAGCCTATGACAGGTGCCAGATGTCCTCGTCGTACTGCGAGATGGTGCGATCGGAGGAGAACGTGCCCGCCATGGCCACGTTCACGAGCGCCTTCTGGATCCAAGCATGACGATCCTCGTAATCCCGGTACACCCGCTCCTTCAGCTGGATATACTCCTCAAGGTCCAAGAGGGCCATGAACCAGTCCTTGTGGACAATGTCATCATGCAGGCGGCGCAGACGCTCAGCGTCACCCGTCGCCATGAAGCGGGGGTTCGTGATAAAGTCCACGAGCAGCTTGACACCAGGCCGGCTATAGTGCGCGAACGCGTCGTAGGAGCCCTCGGCGTAGAGGCGCTCAACCTCCTGGCTCGACGCACCAAAGGTGTAGATGTCATCCTTGCCCACCAGCTCGGCGATCTCGACGTTGGCGCCGTCGAGCGTACAGAGGGTCACGGCGCCATTGAGCATGAACTTCATGTTAGAGGTACCGCTTGCCTCCTTGCTCGCCAGCGAGATCTGCTCGGAGATGTCAGCTGCGGGGATGAGGTGCTCCGCCGCCGTGACGTTGTAGTTCTGGACCATGAGGACCTGGAGGTATGGAGAAACATCGGGATCCTGGGCCACCCAGTCGGACAGCGTGAGGATGAGGTGGATGATGTCCTGGGCGATAACGTAGGCGGGTGCCGCCTTTCCGCCAAAGACGATCGTGATGGGACGCGCGGGCAAATTACCGTTCTTGATGTCCAGGTACTTCCAAATGATGTAGAGCGCGAGCATCTGCTGTCGCTTATACTCGTGGATACGCTTCACCTGCACGTCGATGATCGCGTCTTCGGGGATGTGCGCGCCCTGGTTTTCGAGCATGAACTGCCGCATACGCCCCTTGGCGCTGTCCTTCGCCCTCTCGAACCCCTCTATCACTGCCTTATCGTCCAAGTGCTCCTTGAGCGGCGTGAGGTCCGCGCTCTTGTGCCAGTCCGTACCGATGGTGTCGTCCAAAAGCCCGGTGAGCTCGGGGTTGCAGCCCATGATCCAGCGGCGAAACGTAATGCCGTTCGTCTTGTTGCTGAACTTCTCGGGATAGATCTTATAGAAGGGTGCGAGCTCCGTGTCCTCCAAGATCTTGGTATGGAGCGCTGCTACCCCATTGACGCTGCAGCCAAAGTGGATCGCCAGGTTTGCCATATGGACCACGTCATCTTGGATGATGGCAACTGCGGGATCAGCGTAACGCTCCTTGGCGATAAGGTCGAGCTTCACGATAATATCGGCTATCTTAGGAGCAACGGTCTTGAGGAACTCGATGGGCCATTTCTCAAGGGCCTCGGCCAAGATCGTGTGGTTGGTGTAGGCGACCATCCTCTCGACCATCGCGACGGCCTCGTCGAAGCCCATATCATGCTCCTCGGTAAGCAGGCGAATGAGCTCGGGGATGACCATAGTGGGATGCGTGTCATTGATCTGCACCATGGCATAGTCGGGCAAGTCACTCAGGTCACTGCCACGCTCCAGCGCCTCGCGCAGGATGAGCTGGGCCGCGTTGCTCACCATGAAATACTGCTGGTACACGCGAAGCAGACGTCCCTTCTCGTCCGAGTCGTCGGGGTAGAGGAAGAGCGTGAGGTTCTTCTTGACCTCATCCTTGTCAAACTCTATCGAGTCGGCGGGGACCAGCGAGTCATCCACGCCCTCGAGGTCGAAGAGCCTCAGGCGATTCTTGGTTGAACGTCCGTAGCCCGTCACGTCGATGGAATAGAGCCGCGACCTCACGCTGAAGTCACCGAACTCCACATCGAAGCTCACACCCTCGTCGTTGAGGACGGCCTGCCTGTCAAGCCAACCGTCGGGAAGCGCCTGCTGCTGCTTGTCGCGAAACTCCTGACGAAACAGACCGTAGTGGTAGTTAAGGCCCACGCCGTCACCGGGAAGACCCAAGGTGGCTATGGAGTCCAGGAAGCACGCGGCGAGCCTGCCCAGGCCACCGTTTCCCAATGACGGCTCCACTTCAAGCTCCTCGACCTTGTTAAGGTCGTGCCCAGCCGCCTCGAGTTGGGCCTTGACCTCATCGTAAAGGCCAAGGTTGATGAGGTCACTGATCAGCAGCTTGCCGATGAGAAACTCTGCGGACAGGTAGTAGAGGCGCCGCTTGCCGGCATTGGGAGGCAGCTTGGCGCTGCGTTGCCGCACGATGCCCTGCAGCATGGCGCAGATCTGCTCATCGCTCAGGGCCTCCAGGTCAAGGCCGTAGCTGTCATGGGCGCAGGTATTCAGACTCAACATGTGTCTTCCTCTTTTCAGTCTATTGGAGTACGTAAGGACGCCGACCGGACGATCCGGGGTGCTTGGTTGTGCACATGGCCTCATCACGCCGGAAGCTCGGGCGGTCGTGCTCCGGGGACGCGAAAGTAGGTCTGGGTGAGGTCGAGGAGGGCCTCCTCGACGGCCCGGGTGATGGCACCCTCCCTCATGCGCCAGTCCCAGTTTCCACCCAAGACGGCTGGCACATTGATGCGCGCCTCGTCTCCTAGGTCAAGCAGGTCCTGCATGGTGTAGATGCAGGTGTCGCTGACGGATGCGGCGATGGCGCGGTTGAACGCAGCCCCCACGGGCTCATCCTTGGCCCGCCTGGTGTAGCGGTCCGCCTGTTCGCGCTGGCGCGGGGTCGCCGTGTTCTCGTACCAGCCACGAACGGTCTGGTTGTCGTGGGTACCCACATACGCGATGGTGTTGGGCGTGTAATGGTGGGGCAGATAATACGAGTCGCTGTTGCCATCGAAGGCAAACTGCAAGATCTTCATGCCGGGAAAGCCCGTGTCCTCGCGCATCTTGATGACCTCGGGGGTCATGAACCCCAAGTCCTCCGCAATGATGGGGAGCTTGCCCAGCTGCCGTGTCAGCTCGTCGAAGAGTGCCGTGCCAGGACCCTTGCTCCATGAGCCAGCCGCAGACGTCGCAGAACCAAAGGGCACGTCCCAGTAGGACTCGAAGCCCCGGAAGTGGTCGATGCGCACAATGTCGTACATCTTAAGGCTCATGCGCATGCGCTCGACCCACCAGGAGTAGTGATCCTGGGCCATGGCGTCCCAGTCGTAGATCGGGTTACCCCAGTACTGTCCTGTTGCGGAGAACTGATCGGGCGGAGTGCCCGCGACGCTCGTAGGACTCCCGTCCTCACCGACCTTGAAGAGCTCCGGCATTGCCCACATCTCGACGGAATCGCGCGAGACATAGATGGGCATGTCGCCCACGATAAGCACTCCGCGCTCGTTCGCGTAGCCCTTCAGGCTCTCCCACTGCTTGAAGAAGAAGTACTGCGTCATCAGGTGGTACTGGTAGTGGTGCTCACGCTTGGCGCTCAGGTCCCGCGACGCCTTCCCCGGGCTGCGATACTGCTGTGGCCACTCGTGGAAGGCCTTAAGGCCGAACTCCTCCTTGACGGTCATGAACTCGCAGTAGCTGTCAAGCCAACTTGCGTGCCTACGTGAGAACTCGTCTACGTCCGAGGGGGGGTCCTGCATGAAACGTGCCGTCGCACGCTCGAGCACCTTCCTGCGCGCGACGAAGATCGTGGCGTAGTCGATGCGCGTCGGGTCATCCCCGAACTTTACGCCCTCGAGGTCGCTGCGCTTCAGGTAGCCCAGCTTCACCAGCTCGTCCAGATCGATGAAGTTGGGGTTGCCCGCGTAGGCGCTGAACGACTGGTACGGCGAATCTCCGTAGCCCGTCGTGGTTAGCGGCAGGATCTGCCAGTAGCGTTGCGAGCAGCGGCTCAAGAAGTCGACGAACTCATAGGCCTTCGGCCCGAACGAGCCGATGCCGTACCTCCCAGGCAGCGCAAAGATTGGCATCAACACTCCACTTGCTCGCATGGCGTCCTCTTCTCTCCTAGACCCTCAGGCCAATTGTAACGGATACTCACCATGGTCGTGCGACCACCGCACGATCGTTAGCTACCACTACTCACAGACAGGCTCGTCACGTAGACTTGCAGACACGCTCCTTCGGATAGGTACATTACTTGTTTGAACAAGTTTAACCCAATATGGGTAGACTAGCTCGAACAAGTTCCTCGTCAACGTGACCATTGAGGCAAAACGCACGCACTCGACACAATACGGTCGACGCTGCGAGGGTGGCCGGACGCCGCAGGGTGGCCGGCGCTGCGACGTGGCCAAGTAGGTACCCCGCAGATTCTAGGGCACTAAAGTGCCTTACCACATCGAGCCGACGCCGAACTACCTTCGCTTGCCCCCCAGATGTGGCTTGACAGTCCCGCATACCCTAGATACAATATATAAACAGTTTTATCGTTTATATACTAGATTGTTTTCTATCATGAATGTATTAAAGATATACTTTGACCATCTAAAGATGTTCGACGATGGTATTTTTGTCTTAGACCTATTCGCAGGAGACAAAGTTCCCCGCGAGGATGAGTCGGCTTTCGAGCTAGCTCGCCCCATCTACTCCAACTGCCTGCTCGCACTCGCGGGAATCAATGCATCAGGCAAGACGACAGCCCTCAGTCTTTTTGAACTCGCCTGCCGCATCATCAATGGGGATCCGTTGGGGTACAGGAGCCCTTCGTCGTCTCTTCCTAGCATCTTCGAGGGAAAGACGCACTTCAAGTGTCTCGCATACCACGAAAAGAACCTCTACCTGCTTGAGTCCACCCTTGAGGTCATTGGCGGGGATGCTTTTATTGGCCCTCGTGGCCATAGACTGAGCTTTGGTGAGGAACGTATTCTCTGGGCACCCTCATCAAAGATCAAGAAGCACATGCTCTCTAGTTGGGACGAGCTCTCGGGGGCATGTGTCGAGAAAATTCGCCGATCAACAGTTGACGGCTCATGGGCTAAGCTCCTCACACAGGACGTCTCCATCTTCGCCGCAGCGCTCGCATCCGACGCAGGCCACAGGAATAGGGTCATCACAACAAGGGGAGGCACGGCATTGCATCTGGACGAGGGATTCTCTGGTCTCGATGACATCTTACGAGTGTTTGATCCAAACATAGAGCATCTTGAAGTCCAAGACTTTGGTCGTGTCTTTAAACTCACCTTTGTTGGTCGTGAACCACTCGTATTGAGCGCAGAAGGCCTAGGCGAGGTGCTCTCCTCGGGAACTATCCGTGGACTAGAGTTGACTCAGCAATCTATGCATGTTCTAAGGTACGGAGGCTACCTGCTGGTAGACGAAATTGAGAACCACCTGAATCGCCAGCTTGTCGATGTGATCATCGACCTGTTCGCATCTGCCGCGACTAACCCCAGAGGTGCCACTCTCGTCTTCACCACCCACTACCCACAGGTACTCGACCATATCCACCGAAAGGACAATGTCTTTTTTCTCGCACGCCAAGGCAACGGGCTCTCCCGAATCGTCAAGTACTCCGATAGGGTCAAGCGCATCGAGAACAAGAAGAGCGAGGTGTTTTCGTCAAACTACGTAAAGGGTACGGCGCCTCGCTTTATGGACGTTCATACGCTGAAGCGGCTCGTGGAGCGGTCGGTGACCCATGTCTAGCTCAGCCCTGGAGAGACTTGCAAGCTACCATCCGATCATCTCATGCGAGGGCGCGGCCGAAGAGATTGTTATCGGAAAGCTTATAGAAGCCGATGTCCTGGTGTTCCCCTCATCCAATCTTGTCGGGATCACAAGACTTCGTAAGGCCACGCGCATACAGGAGAAGTATCTGAACTATGACTATGATTGGCCTGTATGCATTCTGCGCGTGCTTGACTCCCCTCGGGAAAAATTCTCCCTTAGAAAGCTCTATCGAGACCGGTTCAAAGTATATAGCATCTACACGCGTCCTGAGATAGAGATCTTGATAATCATACGGGAGGATAACTGGGACTCTTGGAAGAGGAGTGGGATAAAACCAAGCGAGTATTGTACTCAAGTTATGCATATATCTCAAGTAAAGAACGCAGGCTTTCTCGACGGCTATTGGGACGCAGAGTCGCTTATCTTTGCCGCACTCGAGTACAGGCGCCTCTCAAACAGAAAGAGAGACGAGCTGTGTCTGGCTGACATCATCAAAGCGGAGAGGTAGACGTTCGCCCGGTCTCCCGATGGGAGATGCAAGGACACCCCTGGAGCGAAGTAATGTTCTGGCAGACACGTGACCGGAGGCCTGACGCAGGCGATTCGTGTATACTGCCCTTCTCCATAGCGGTAAAGAACAGGCTCTGGCGGCACCAACAAGACGTCGTGCGGTCGCCTGCCGGAAGGGGGACCCATGTCCACGCTTGGCCTCATCGCAGACACCCCGCAGGTCGCAGACGCCTACCAGCGGGCGATCGTAAGCAACGCCGCGCTGACATCGGCACCTCTCGTCGAGACCGTCGATGGTCAGTGCGTACACGGGCTGGCCCAAGCGCTCGACGCGAAAGGCCTGGCAGACCATTTGCTTCCCGCCATCGACAGGCTCCAAGGGAGGGGCGCAAACCTTGTAGCGCTCACCTCGGTGACGGCACACCTCGCGCACCACCTCCTCAGGCAGCGCACGGAACTGCCCGTCATCGACGTCTCGGACGCGGTGCTCAAGGCGACGATATCCCGCCGCGACAGGGCGGTCTTCCTCCTGGGGAGTGGTCCCACGATGCGCCAGCGCTTTCTCAAGACGCCCATCGTCCTCTCGCACATTGCCGTCATCACGCCCAGCAGTGCGGAAAAGGACTGGCTGGGAGATGTCATCCGATACGAGCTCAAGGGGGGCGACGTGACACCAGAGACCATCCGAGCTTTTGAGGACATGGTCGAGAGGGGAAGGGACGAGGGCGCCCAGTCCGTCGTGCTGGCATCATCGGACCTCTGCCTACTGGCCCAGGGCCGCAAGCTGGCGCTTCCCATTGTGAGCTCAATGGACGCTCACGCACGGGTCATTGCGGCAGCACTGGTGGACAACGGCTGAGCTGACAGCCACCCGCAAGAAGCATCATGTCAGGCAGGTCGACGAAGCCCACCCCCTCATAGAGGGCCCGGCCTTCCTTGGAGGTCTCGAGGTAGATCTTCTCGGCGCCCCATTGCCTCGCACGCGCGACCAGCCATCGCACGACGGAGTGCCCGACACCGCAGTGCTGCGCCTCAGGACGCGTGTAGATGTTCATGAGGTAGGCACACTTGCCAGACAGGTTGTCCGGAGAGGGCATCTCGCGCTGGAGGCACACGCCTCCGCAGCCGATGACCTGCCCATCGATTTCGGCAAAGCAGGCGATGTGCCCCTTTCTCGGCAACTCGCGGGCATAGTAGGCCCGGTTCTCCCGGTCAAGCGCGTCCAGGTCGTCTCTCTCGGATAGCGAGAACACCTCGCGTAACACCTCCAGTCGCCAGGCCATGAGTCGATCGATCTCATCGATGCCAGCCTGCCTCACGACGACTGCCATGACCACCCCTACCCCTTCAGAACGACGGGGAGCGCCACGCCGTCGGGCTTGCCGTTCTCGGTGAGCGGTATCTCGTCCATGCGCACAAAGAACTCGGGGATCATGAAATCCGCGAGCCTGCGTCCAAGACGCGCCCTCAGCTCCGACAGCCTCAGGCCGGCCTCACTCGGGACGACATAGGCAACCATGTACGACAGCCCCCTCTCGTCGCGGTAGGCACGCACGGTCGCCTGATGGATGGCCGTATCCGCTATCAGGACGTTCTCGACCTCCAGGCACTCGACGCGACGCCCCTCGATCATGACCTGGCTATCCTTACGATGCAGAAACGCCACGTTGCCGTCTGGCAACAGATACCCAAGGTCACCGCTGCGATACAGGCGCCTCCCATCTGGCAGGCTGACGAAGTTCGATTGCTCGGGATGGTCACCCAAATAGCCACGGGACACGCCGTCACCGAAGATGCAGATCTCGCCCACCTCCCCATCCCCAACGGGTCGCAGGTCATCGTCCAGTATCTCGACGCGGTCGCATCGCACCGCCCTGCCGATGGGATAGCTGCCGTCCTCGAGTGGGGCGCCGTCACTGACGCAGTAGAACGACGCGCAACAGGTGGTCTCCGAGGGGCCGTAGGTGTTGTAAACCTGCGCCACCCCCACGAGGCGGTCACAGTAGCTCGCGCGCAGGACGTCCCCGCCGCTCACGTACAGACGCACGCCCTCGGGAAGCGCGGCGGCCCGGTTTATGTCGGCCAGCAGGTGGGGAAAACCGTCCACGATGGTCACCTTCTGCCTCGCGATGTAGTCGATGAGACGCTCGGTGTTTGACCTGTCATGCACCGAAGGGATAGCCAACGTCGCCCCACTGAGCAGGGTGGCGAACACCTCCTCGACGAAGATGTCGAACGAGCAGACGGAGTACTGGAGCATGACGTCTTGTGACGTGAGTCCCATCTCGTGCGTGAAGGCGTCGATGTAGCTCAAGACATTGCGGTGCTCGACGCAGACCCCCTTGGGCACGCCCGTGGTTCCCGACGTATAGAGCACGTAGGCCAGCCTTGACGCCTCGGCGACGCAGGGGGTCTGAACAGGCTCCTCACAAAGGCTCATGCCAGGCTCCACGAACACGCGCGTGACGGACTGGAACAGGTCGTCATACGCACGCTGCGTCACGACGGCATCGACGTCGGCCTCGGTCAGCATGAAACGGATGCGCTCCACCGGAAAGCCCGGCTCGGCGGGGACGTAGGCCGCCCCCAGCTTCAGGACGGCGAGCATCGCCGCGATCATCTCCGCACCATGGTCCATGACGATGCCAACGAAGCGCACGCAGTGGGGCAGCCGTGCCGCTATGGTGTCCGCAAGCAGCCTGAGCTCGTCATAGCTGAGTGAGCGGCGCTCGTCGCGAACGGCAATCGCGTATGGCGTCTCCTTAGCCCTTTGCAAGAACGACTCATAGAGCGATGTCTTGTCCATTCGACAGCTCCTCGTCACGCGTCATGTGTCTACAGGGCCCCTTGAGCCCCCAGCCCGTCGATGTCCCACTGTAGTCGAACCGGACATGCGTTCAGGCGTGCACGGCCGTGAACCATAACATCACCCTCGATGCCGTCTCGCCCGTCGCGAACCTGACCTCGTATCTGCCGGTATGCTAGCATGGGGCTCGTCATCTGGCCTTGGGGGATATGCGCTGGGCCCCAAGCAGGGTCCGTGACGTCAGGCGAGGGGCTGTCCGGTGCCTGGCGCCACGGGTCCGCGCAGCCCCATAGCTTTCAGGTAGTGGTCGGGAGAGTGTCATCGAGTATGGAAACCATATTCCAGGTATCAAAAGAATGCGTCACCGTACGCTCAACGGGAAGCGGCAGGGCCATCGTGTACCTGCACGTATATACCGGAGATGGTGGAAGCGTCTGGGAGAAGTGCCTTGAGCTGGGATGTCGTGACTTCACCCTCGTCTCCATCGGCAACCTGGACTGGAGCGACGACATGTCACCTTGGGAGTGTCCCCCTACGTTCAAGGGCGACGACGCCTGCGCGGGACATGCGGACAGACAACTTGAGCTACTGATCAAAAGGGTGATGCCCCGCATCGAGGCTAGGCTTTCGGCACCGCCGGCCTACTCGGCAATCGCGGGTTACTCCCTTGCTGGCCTCTTTGCCACCTGGTCGGTCCTCAACACGAACGTCTTCTCACGGATGGCAAGCGTGTCTGGCTCCCTCTGGTTTCCGGGCTTCTCGCACCACGTCGCGCAGCACGAGCCCGCAAAGGAGCTGGAGAGAGCGTACTTCTCGCTTGGCAGCACTGAGGCTCGCACCCGCAACAACTTCGTGAGAAGCGTCGAGAAAGACACGAGGTCGATCGTCGAGTCGTTCTCCTCGCGCGGTGTGACAGTGACGTTCGAGGAGAATCCCGGCAACCACTTCAAGGAACCGGCGCTGCGTACGGCAAAGGGCATACGCTGGATCCTGGATGCCTGATGCCACGCCTGCCCTTGCCAGGTCCTTGGCAGGGGGTACGCATTTGGGCTTGTCAGACATCGCAGCTGGTCAGAGCGATCCCAGCCATGCCAGGATCCCTTGCGTACACCCGTAGACCTGGCTCTCGGCAGGGGCCAAAAGCCGACCCGCCGACCATAGTAGCCCAGCATGTTCGTCACGGATAGCCCTTTACAAGAGTGACTACCTCCCCAGCCTGGTGGAATGGGTCATACTCTCACCAACCAAGACGCAAGAGTGGGGGGGTGTAGCTGGTGCAGGCAAAAGAGGTCCCATGACGACCAGCGAGCTGGCACGCGCCGTCGCCCTGATGCACGCCATCGGCAGGGACACACAGGCATATGAGGTGAAGAGTTCGAGAAAGAAAGAGGCTGTCAAGGAACATCTGCAAGACCATCTCCGCCTTCTCGAACGGGGCGGGTGGAACGATCATCTGCGGACTCTGCGAGAGGGACGACTTCACACCCATCGAAGACTTTGATGCAGAGGCAATCTGCGACTCACTCGCACAGGCATGCAACGAGCGGATGACCCCGCCCGCCAGGCCGGAAGTTGACATCCTCCCCTTCGAAGGCGGCGAGGTCGTGGTGGCGCAGCTCGCTCAGGGAGAACCTCGCACGCATCGACATCCTCGTGCGATAGCAAGGACACATCCTTGAGGGTGCATCCCCATACCAAAAAAACGTCCATGGCTGGCGTGCCGACCGCAGTCAGGCGACCCTCCACTGGCAACGTACCCCTGGAACGCAAGGCGATCTTGCAGCACGGGTGATAGTAGTCCAAACGTCGACACTAAAATCAAGATTACATTCAATTAAAGTACAGACCACTTCAGTTAGTTTGAGGAAACAGAGGAAGACGCTTGGGGGCAGCCGGGTGCCGTGAGCCTCGCGTACAATCCAGTGGATCTACCTAGCATTTAACAGGCCAGGAGGCAAGGTGCGTCGTGGGACGCAGCGCAGCGTACGGGCGGCTACCATATGAGGGGTGATGGGTACGTGACTGAGACTGTGACAGATGCCAGCACCCATGGAGACAAGGACCACATGAGGGGACTCGGTCCCGAGGATGTTGCCGAGCGCGTGGCCGCAGGCCTTGTGAATGTCGACGCGACAGCACGGACCCAGACGGTAGGACAGATCGTCCGCAGGAACACGCTCACGTTCTTCAACGGCGTCAACCTGGTCATGCTCATCCTGGTACTCATGACAGGACAATTCAGGAACATGCTCTTCCTCATCGTCGTCCTCGCCAACCTGCTCATCGGCATCGTGCAGGAACTCCACGCCAAGCGAATGGTCGACAGGCTCTCCATCATCACCGCCACCGACTGCCGCGTGATCCGTGCCGATGGGGAGACCAGCATACCCATCAGCCAGATCGTGCAGGATGACCTCGTGAGGATCGGGCGGGGGGACCAGGTCCCTGCCGACGGAACGGTGGTCTCAGGCGTGGCGGCGCTCAACGAGAGCCTGCTCACGGGCGAGTCAAACGCCATAGAGAAGAATCCGGGCGACGAGGTCATGAGCGGGTCGTTCGTGGACTCCGGCAGCATCACCTATCGCGTGACCCACGTGGGACGGGACGGGTACGCGGCGCGCATCAGCGAGAAGGCCAAGGCTTACAAAGCCATCCGCTCGGAGATACGTCTCACCATCAACGCGATCATCAAGGTTGGGACGACCATCCTCGTGCCCCTTGGGATAGGGCTCTTCACAAGCACGATGATCCATGGCCACACGAGCGTCAACCAAGCGCTCCTGCAAGCCGTCGCCGCCGTCGGGGGAATGATCCCACAGGGCCTCGTGCTGCTGACCTCCACGGTCCTCGCGATCGCGACCGTGCGTCTCGCGGGCGAGAAGGTTCTTGTCCAGCAGGTGTACTGCATCGAGGCGCTTGCCCGCGTGGATGTGCTCTGCCTTGACAAGACCGGCACGATCACCACAGGCGCGATGGAGGTCGTCGAGGTGCGCGGCGAGGACGTTCGCGGTGCCGAACGTGCTATCTCGACCATCGCCGTCGCAACCAAGGGGGAGGCCAACGAGACTTCGCGCGCCATCTGCGCCTATGCTGAGGCCCATGATCTAAAGGCCGATGCGTGCTCCCGCGTCATACCCTTCTCGTCGAGGTACAAGTACTCGGGCTGCGTGACCGAGGACGGCCGGGCATACGTGATGGGCGCCACCCAGTTCGTTCTTGGCACGGAGCGCGCATCCCGCGAGGCGCAGGGACTCCCCTTCGAGAGGCTCATGCGCGTGCTCGTCGTAGCGACATGTGACGGCTTCGACGAGGAGGGGCACATCGTCGGTGAGCCCCAGACACTCGGCTTCGTCGCCATCCGTGACCAGATCAGGCCTACGGCGGCACCGACCATCTCGTACTTCGGAAAGCAGGGCGTGGGCGTACGCGTGATATCGGGCGACGACCCTGCGACTGCCTCGGCCATCGCAAGGCAGGTTGGCATACCCAATGCGGAACGATACGTGGACGCGTCGATGCTCGAGAGCGAGGATGACCTCCTGTGGGCGGTCGCACATGACACCGTGTTCGGTCGCGTGACCCCCGACATGAAGAGACGGCTCGTCCGCGCCCTCGGCGAGCAGGGCCACACCGTCGCGATGACCGGTGACGGTGTGAACGACATCCTCGCCTTCCGCGAGGCCGACTGCTCCATAGCCATGGCCTCGGGCTCAGCTGCGGCGCGCAACATCGCCGAGATCGTGCTCGCCGACAGTGACTTCTCACACCTGCCCAACGTCGTCGCCGAAGGGCGTCGCTCGATCAACAACCTGCAGCGCTCGGCGGCACTCTTCCTGATGAAGACCGTCTACACGGCCGCGCTGACCTTCGTCTGCATTGTCGTGCCACCGTACCCCTTCATCCCGATACAGATGTCGCTCATCTCCACGGCCATCATAGGGGTCCCTTCGTTCATACTTGCGCTCGAGCCGAACTACGACCGCATCAGCGGCAACTTCCTCACGAACGTCCTTGCGCGGTCCCTGCCCGCTTCCGTCACCACCGTCTTCTCGATAATCCTCCTGATGGTCGTCTCGCACTTCCTCGGTTGGTCGGCTAACCAGTACTCGACGATGTGCATGAGCATCATGTGCCTCGTAGGTATGGCGCTGCTCCTGCGCATCTCCCTTCCGCTCAATACGCTACGGGGGACGCTCCTCGTAGGAGTCCTCCTTATCATCCTTCTCGGCATTTTCGTGTTCAGCGACTTCTTTGGCGTCACGCCGTTCACGCAGAACATGACGGCCGCATTCTGTCTCGTCGCCCTCATCGCCCTCGCTATGTTCTCGGCCTGCAGCAGGTACCTCCAGGGAAGCGAGAGGTCGGATCTCATGGATCGCATCGTGCGCGAGATCTGGAGGTACGGCACAAGGAGGTAGTACGGGTCCGAGACAGTCTCGCATACGAGGGAGGGGTGTCGCGCGGACCCGCGCGAGGGACTGTGCCGGAAGCACATACAAAGAGGGTCCCGTAAAGTGCACGTCTTCGTCGCCTTAATAAAAGCCTAACTGGGCTTTTACCGGTTGGCGTGACGAAAACGTGCACTTTAAAGCAGCCAAGGATCTAGCGTCCCGTCAGTGAGGACATCTATGACTGACCAGCGCGTCCTGCGGGACACCGGATCATCGACGATCTCAGTGAGCCGCCGGCCCAGCCGCGTCCCATGATCGGCCGCGAGCCGGTGAATGAGCCTGTGCAGGAAGATGTCATACGCCGCCGCTGACCACACATCCCGTCGCGAGGTTTCAAACAGGGTGATGCCGAGTGCCGCATAGACCTGCGAGCGGCTCGCATCCTCCGCGTATTGTGCGGACGTCCCGTGCGGCCCGCCCTGGTGCTCTATGGCAAACCCAAGGTCCGGGAAGTAGAGGTCGGGACACATCGACGGCCCGTTAATCAGAAGGCGTTCCTGGCTGCTGAGCTGAAGCGGCACGTTGAGCAAGGGCCTCTCGAGGCCCAGACCACCCAGCTCTGGCGGCGAGCTCAGTATGATCGCATGCAGGGTCTCCCTGGGAGACTGCGAGCCATCCATCACGTCACGGGAGATGCGCCTAGCGTACTTCGCCCCGCGAACCCTACAGGCGTTGTCGCACCACATGCGTATGCCGTCGGCGGAAGTCGCACGACCCACAAAGAAGTAGCAGTCATCCGTTAATGGATTGACCTCGTTACGCGCATAGTTACCGGTGAGCTCCATCCCGAAGTCAATGAGCAGTGCACGGGCCTGCGCACGGCTCAGGTCGCCCCTTCGCTCTGCGCGCGCCAGTTTGCCCGCTAGCTGCCCGAACGAGAGACCCCCCGAGTCAATTCTCACGGAGGACCCCGACTCACTCAGAACCGCCAGCATAAAGGATCCCTCTGGCAGTACGGGAGAGAGGATGTCACATTCGATGGGCCGTGCCCTTATGCGTCGTTCCTCACACGAAACATGCAGGTGCAAGGGATGCCTCTCGTCGATCGTCAGCAGCGGCGCAAGCTCGGCGATGCCGTCGCGCCACCACTGTGATCGCAACGAGGATGGGACACCTACCGTACGGTCAAGGCACTCCTCCACACGAGGCCAGCACCTGCCTCGGGCACGGCGCAGCAGCTGTACGGAACTTATGTCCGAGACGTACACGTCCATATCATAAGGCTACATCGACTCGTATGATCTTACCATCCCAACGTCCGCCGAGTCGGTGAGAGGTCTATTCGCGCCCGTCACTGACAACACGGGGAACGCGGGAACGCGTAAAGACCATGGGCCGCCAAAGGGATTGTGCCCATCACGAGCCCTCGCGAGGGGCCGTGACGGGAGCACATACAAAGAAGGTCCCATTAAAGTGCACGTTTTCGTCGCCTTAATAAAATCCTAACTGGGCTTTTATCGACTGGCATGACGAAGACGTGCACTTTAACGGGACCCTCGGATCTAGGGACACGTTCCCCAGAGGCCCAAGTCAGCCCATATCCATAGGAGGATAGGTCGCTCCACCCCCCCCGCCATGACAAGATATGAGTATATCCCCAATATCTATAAGAACATTCGCATAGCATAAGAGACCGCTAGCCGTGGGGCGGGTGACACTCATCAGACAGCGACCCCGTCGAACGGCTGGACCTGCACGCGATCGACTCCCGGCGACACAAGCACCTTCAGGAACCGATCGGCCACGTCTCCCGCCAAGACCAAAGGGACCCGACGAACGAGTCCCTTTGGCCGTGCGCGAACCCTACGTCCCGCTATGGCGTAAGACTACCTGTTCTGACGTTGAAATACGTCGAAGGCCTTCACGTTCTCGTCGGAGTAGCCGATCATCGCTGCGGGATTTCTTGCCGAGACCGCCGAGAAGACCTCGTTGATGACGTTCGCCCGCCCCTTTCCGCCTTGGCTGCAGATGTTGATAAAGTCGAGGTCACGCAGCCTGCACACCACGTTACTGCTGACAGGGACGAAGTTCCTCCTCATCACGTGCTGGTATATCCACACGATGTCGGCGTAGGCGATGACCGCCCCCTCCTTCTTTGACACGATGAAGTTCGCCGTCAGGGCAGGATTTGCCGAGCCCCCCGTCGTGGACAGGTAGTTTTGCAGCTCTGCCCAAGCCTGCTGGGTGGCGCCCTCCCTGTCCAATCGATCCAAGCATCTGCGAGCCACCTTTATCTGGGCGAAGTAGCCAAAGAGGAGGATACCGCCAAAGATAGCCGCGACGATCGCAGCAACGATAAATGGCGTCATCATTGCATCCCGTGGCGTGGTCATCGTGTCGATATACAGCACGCCAACCTTTTCGGTAAGATTAGCAGCGCTGACCCCATAGGAAGTCGCTAGGGTGTCCACCAGATTGTCCGGCATCTTGCTCGCCACACCATAGATGCGTACGGGTTTTGGAGTGCTCGAGACCTCGCCGGTATTGACCTTTTGGCTCTGCCAGTATTCCTGCTGATCCGCGAACCTCTTCTCCTCGGATGCCCTCATACAGACAACGATCGCGTAGTCCTCCGAGTCAGTTGCAAGATAGTAATAGTGATCGTCTCGGTGTGCCGCATACGTGTCGAGGCTCACCACGTCAAAGTACACCGACGTGCCCTCCAGCGACCTGTCCGTCGGATTGAACGCCACCGCGTTCTCTTTGCTCGTCCGACCGATGACGCCCGCATAGATGAGGAGGGCTATGGCAGCCAGGACAAGCGTGGCAACGCCACACACCGCACCGATCACGAGCCGGGGTTTCCCGGGCCTCAGATACTCCTCAAACTGACTCCGTATATTCATGCAATACCCCTTACGTCAGATTCTGACACGCGATGCCCCGTACGTCAGCTCACGGGCAGTCCGCCAGAACCAAGCGAGTCCCCTTCGTTCTGCAAGCGCCGCAGGCACACCGGCGTTCCGTAACGAAGAAGTATACAGGTTTTGGTGGAGTACGCACAAGCGGCTTCCGGGTACCCCGCGTGCCTCCCCTACAGCCGCCCGGCGCCGGACAGATCATCACCACGGGCTTCCGGGCGTAAGGGGCATCAGATTCAGCTGGACGTAAGCACCTTTTTCACCCGCAGCGCAGCGGACGCGAATGCCAGCACGGTGACCACCGCGCAAGACACGCCAATGACAGCCACATAGGCAGAATCCCTGAGCACAGAGTGAAGGACGAGGGCTCCCAGAGGCATGACGTAGAGCGCTACCGCCACAGCACGGCCGACCCTGTCGTACCAGAGCATCGCCCTCTCGCCGCGCTGGCGCCTTGCGGCGAGGGAGGTGATAACAAACTCCACGAACATGAGCAGGGCAACACAGGGCAGCCACCAGGGCAAAAGCCCCAACATACAGAGCGTCGTGATCGCTGTGGTGACAAAGAAGAGGTCTGCGGTCACATCGAGAATCGCGCCCAACGCGCTCTGGGTGGCAAGCCGGCGAGCGAGCCTCCCGTCGAATAGGTCGCTGAGCGCGATAAGCGCAAATAGCGCAATGCAGGAAGCGAGGGACTCTCCCGCAAGCGAGAGAGCGCAGAACACCGCCGCGAGGGGGATGCGTGAGAGCGTGAGCAGGTCTATAAGCACCATTGCAAACAGACGACGTCCGTCTTTTGGTCTGTCGCCCATGCACGTCCCACCCCTGCGGGCCTCGGTCATCATGCGTCCACCCATGCGTGGTCATCCATACTTATTGCTCCTTCAAACGTCAGTCCTAGAGTGAATGAGTCATATTATATATTCATTCACTCAGCTGTCAAGACCTACGCCTGAGAGACATGTCAGCGAGCATGCGCTATCATCACTTCGAGCATATTCGCCAAGCTCCAAGCTCATACGACAGCCCGGGAGGAGCATGCCACATGGACGGAAAGAGCAGCTATCAGGACGTGAATGCCAAGACGGTCAACCGCTGGGTGGACGAGGGCTGGGAGTGGGGGCGCCCTGTCGATCACGAGGCATTCGTCCGGGCGCGCGATGGCAACCCACAGATCCGCCTCACCCCGACAAAGGCCATGCCGACAAGTTGGTGGCCCAAGCTTGTGGGCACGCGCGTGCTCGGCCTCGCCTCAGGCGGCGGGCAGCAGATGCCCCTCCTCGCCGCCGCAGGCGCACGCTGCACCGTACTTGACTACTCCGAGGCACAGCTCAAGAGCGAGAGGGAGGTCGCACGGCGCGAGGGCTATGAGATCGACATTGTCCACGCAGATATGACCAAGCCGCTTCCCTTCGCGGACGAATCGTTTGATCTCGTGGTGAATCCTGTCTCCCTCGTCTTCGTACGCGAGGTGGAACCCATATGGCGCGAGGTCGCACGAGTGCTCTGCCCTGGCGGCATCCTGGTGTCAGGTCTCGACACGGGCATCAACTACATCGTCGATGACACAGAGTCCTCCATCGTCCATGGGTTGCCCTTCGATCCCATAGCGGAACCCGAGCTCGCCAAGAGGCTCGCAGAGGAGGACGGGGGCATGCAGTTCTCCCATACGCTGGAGGAGAGCCTTGGCGGACTGCTTCGCGCAAGGTTTACGATCGATGACCTCTATGAGGACACAAACGGCGGGGGACGCCTCCATGACTTGGGCATTCCCTCATACCTCGCCGTGCGCGCAACGAGGCTGCAAGGCTGACGCCCTGAGGGGTCGCTCCGCCGCCTAAAGCACGGGCCCTCAGGCCATGAGCGTGCGGAGTGCGCACGCGATGCCATCGTGATCGTTGTCGCTGGTCACGAAGCCGGCGATGTCGCGGATGTCGTCTGGGGCGTTGCCCATGGCAACTCCCAGGCCTGCGGCCCTGAGCATCTCGAGGTCGTTGTAGTTGTCTCCAAATGCCAGCGTGTCCTCGACCCGGATACCTTTTGCCTCGCAAAACGCGCGCAGCGCCACCGCCTTGCTCACCCCTGCGGCGTTCACCTCCACGAGGATGTCCGATGAGCGACTGATGGACAGGCTGGGAAACCTGCGCTTCAAGCTGCACTCGACCTCGGCGGACCTCTCGGGCAGGCACATGCAGAGCACCTTGTCCACCATTCTGCCATCCGGAAGGTTGCGCACAAGACCCTCTTGGGCTAAGGTCTTCACGATGCGCTCCTCACGAAGGACGCGCGGGTCCTCGCGACTGCGAACGACCCACTTGTCTGCCGTAAACGCGTTCCAGGTCACGTCATTGAGCTTTGCCTCGACGAAGTCGACCACCTCGGCAGCCTCCTCCCTGCTCATCCCCCGCTCATGGAGCCTCGTGCGATCCTCGTCGAGCACCAAACCTCCCCCGAACGCGATAATGCAGCAGGTGAGATCGTTGGCGCTGACGATCGGCTCGATGCCCTGAGGACTTCTCGACGAGGAGAGCACGATGCGCACTCCCTCCCGCGCGCAGCGCCTCAGGGCCTCGCGCGTCTTTGCGGACACCTCTCGCGCAGAGTTAAGTAGCGTTCCGTCGATGTCGGTGAAGATGGCCTTCCAGTCACGTTTGAGCTCGAGCATCGTGTCCTCCCTTGGGCGGGTGCCCCTGTGCCAGCTTGCCTGTGTCTATAGGGTAGAGCCTATCGAGAGTCACGGCACCCATCTGGCAAAAATGGCATCTATACACAACGACTCGGACCTTGGGCGACGCGACGGCCTTCATAGGATCCCGGAGAAACTGGGGATAGGGTGCGTGTGTCGCGCCCGTGAGAGGAAGGTCCTCGCGGATAAGGTCGCCCTTGCCAGACGGGCGCAGCGGCATAGTGGACGACATACTGCACGCTTACGTCCGCTGAGGTGACACGCATGACGGTACGGACGGTACGCGCGGTATTCTTCGACGTAAACTGGACCCTCGTGCCGCACGCCACGAAAACCATCCCCACGAGCACGCATCGGGCTCTCGCAACGCTACGGCAAAGCGAAGTGCTCGCGGCCGTAGCGACGGACAGAACGACATCGAGATGCGCCGAGGGTTCGGCCTTGGGATTGCCATGGGAAACGCGTGCGAGGAGGCCAAGGGCGCGGCCGACTACGTCACGTCGGACATCGACGACGACGGAGTGAGCCGGGCGCTCTCGGCACTTGGGATATGCCCTGCTGACTTTCCCAGGCCTCTTAGCCCAAGAGGGCGTTGAACAGCTCGGACGTGCTGGGGTGCGTGTAGATCCCGCTACCGAGCTCGGTAGCGGTCATCCCTGACCTGATGGCAACGGCGACCGCATTGATGAGCTCCTGGGCGTCGGGGCAGAACAGGGTCGCCCCCAGTATGAGGTCGCTCTTTGCGTCGATCACGAACTTGGCCATGCCGTCGGTCTGGCCAAGTATCTTGGGTCTGGGGACGATGGCCATGTCGGCGATGAGGCCGCTTCTCACCACGACGTCATACCCCTTCCCGACTGCGGCAGCCTCGCTCATGCCGACCGTCGCAAGGGGAGGCTCTATGAAGGTCGTGGTGGGAAGAACGCGCCCGCACGTGCTGCGCGCGCCCGCATGCCCCTTGTCAGCGCCCCAGGCGTCCTCAAGGATGATGCGGTGGTCGTCGAACGAGACGTAGGTGAACTGCGGACCGCCGTTCACGTCCCCTGCGGCATAGACGCCATCGACGTTGGTGCGCAGGTGCTCGTCCACCTTCACGGCACCGCGCGGCGTGACCTCTATCCCTGCGGCACCCAGGTCAAGCGTCGAAGTAGCAGGCTTGCGTCCTATCGCACAGAGCACGGCGTCGGCCTCAAGGACGCTCCCGTCGGCCAACCTGACCCTGATACCGTCAGCCTCCTTTTCGAAGAGCGTGGCCGTGTTGTTGAGGTGGAAGTTGATGTTGCGTCTCTCGAGCACGCCCTGGGCGTACGCCGCGACGTCAGGCTCGAAGTTGCGCAGTGCCCTGTCAGAGTTGTCCACGATGTGGACCTCGGTCCCAAAGCCCGAGAAGAGAGTGGAGAACTCGAGGGCTATCGGCCCACCGCCCACGATCACGAGACGGCGTGGGAGCCTCTCTATCTGCTGGATGGAGGTGGATGTGTACACGCGCGAAAGGTCTGCTCCGGGCACGGGGGGTATGATGGTCTCGGAGCCCGTATCTATGATGACGACCGTGCCCTCGATGACGCGCTCCTTTGCCTCGGTCCTGACCGCGATGGCCCGCTCCCCGACGAAGCGACCCTCTCCGAGGATCACCTGCACGCCAGCAGCCTCTGCCATCTGAAGGTTTGCCGCGTTCATCTTCCTGACGAGAGCATTGCGGCGCTGCTGCGCCCTCTTGAACGCCTTTGCGCCGTCACCACCCCCCAGCTCGAAGCGGGCCATGTCGGTCAGGAGGGTTTTCGTGGGCACGCACCCCACATTGATGCACGTGCCGCCATACATCATGGGATCGCGCTCGACGAGCGCCACGCGATCTCCCGCCTTCGCACGCTTCATCGCGACGGTCTTTCCCGCCTTGCCAAACCCAATGACGACGAGATCGAAATCCTCCGTGGAACCTGCCATCGCCTGTCTCCTCTCCTCGAATACCCGTGTCGGGCCGTCCGCAAAGACCACTATAGTCTCATCGCACATCATAATACTTGTACATGAGTCTGGGGAAGCCGAGGCCTATCGGAAGCTGCTAGGCAACCCAGTCATCCCCTATGCACAAAGGGGAGGTGCAACAGATGTGAATGAGCTTCACATCGTGGGTGATCGAGAGGATCGTCTTGCCCGTCCCCCTCAGTGACTTCAAGCTCTTGAACACCTCGAGCATGTGTCGATAGTCCGAGCCGCTGGTCGGCTCATAAAACAACAGAAGCTTCTTGCCAGACGCCATCGCGCTACCAATCGCGACACGAAGGCAGACTGCGCTTTTCCGTGAGGCGTCGGATGGAGGATGCGCTTTTCGGTGAGGCGTCGGTCGGAGAATGCGCTTTTCCGTGACCCCGCGGATGCAGAATGCGCTTTTCCGTAGAATGCGCTTTTCCTCACCTGGGCAAACGTGGCGGCACCTCACGGAAAGGCGCAGTCTGGAGTCGGCACCTCACGGAAAAGCGCACTCTGGGACAGCTGCGGTACCAAAAAGCGCACTTTGCAACCCGGCACCTCACGGAAAGACGCATTCTGCGATTCCCAGACGAGCCAAACTACGCCTTTCCACCCATAACGGAGCTACCGTCTTTGCGATGACCTCGGGAGGGCCGAACCCGTTCTCATCCCTGTGCCTCTGAGTCGTTGGCATCACCCACAATCTTTTCGATCGCATCTCGTGCAGCCTGCAGGGTGCCGATCGTCTCGTCGATACGCAACATCTTTGCGCGCAGTGCCCGGACGGACTTGGGACAGAGCGTTGAGACACCGCCGTCCCACGAAAGGCCAGGGCGCAATCTGCGCTATCTCATTTGTGGAGAATCCTGCGGCAATGAGCGCCTGCACTCCTTTTGCCACCTCGATGTCGGCGGATCCATACACGCGATACCCCAGGTCGTCGCGCCTTGGTGCCAGCAGGCCCTGCGCCTCATAGTGGCGCAGCGACCGCGCCGAGACTCCCGCCGCGCGGGCGGCTTCATTGATCCTCATACGACCCCTTGCCTTCACATTGATGTCAATCCCTGCCATAGTAATAGCGCAGGAACACGCTTTTCAGCGAAAGGAGAACGGATGATCATCGATAGCATAGAGCACGTGATGCTCCCCACCGAATCGCAGGTCGCGCAGCTCGACGAGGCGGGTGTCGACCAAGCGGTGCTGTTCACCACAACTCCCCATCCTGAGCGGGCCGCCGCAGCAACGCTCAAGGACATCGAATCGGAGATGACCGTCCTCTACAAGATCCTTGGCGCAACGATGGACGTCGCCACCCGGTCCTCGCAGATGGTGGGGATAATTGAGGAGATGAGGAGGGCTATGGATGCGTACCCCCGACCGATTCCCCGCAGCGTTCGGCCCGGTTCCGCTGGGCCTTGACCAGCCGCACACTCATGAGTGGGTTGAGCGACACGTGCTGGCGAACGGCTTCGTGGGGCTGGGAGAGTTTACTCCCGGAGATGACGAGCAGATGCGCGACATCGAGATCGTGGCTGCCGTCTCCGAGGAGTGCGGCGGACTTCCACTCTGGGTGCACACGTTCACCCCTGTCACAAGACGGGGGATACGGACGCTTGGCGACATCGCCAGGCGTCACCCCCACGTACCCATCATATTCGGGCACGGTGGGGGATACAGCTGGATGGACACCGTGGCCATCGTACGTGACCACAAGAACGCTTGGTTTGACCTCTCGGCTGTGTTCAGCCCGCTTTCGGCACGCGTCGCGATGAACGAGGTACCCGACCGCTGCCTGTTCGGCACCGACGCACCCTACGGCGATCCGGTACTCTCACGCGCCCTGATCGAGCGGACGAGCCCTTCCGATGCCGTCACAGAGGCCGTGCTTGGCACGAATGTACAGCGACTTCTCAAGATATAAGCACTTGAGACGAGCTATATGAGCCCGCCCATGTGTGCATACAAGACCACTGCGATGTCCAGGATGATGAAGAGTGGCAGACCCCAGACGAAATGCCATTTCTTGGTCTTGTGGCGAACGACGTTCATGGCAATCATTCCGCCAACGGAGCCGCCAACGAGGCAGAGCCCAAGCAAGCGCGCCTCTGGAGCACGCCTCCCGTAGTCGTTGCCACTCTCTGCAACATGCTTATCCCAGGCGAATGCGGCGAGGGTGATGACGTTAAGCACAGCCAGGTAGATACCCATGACCCTCAGCTTGCCCAGATCCCAGCCAGAGAGGATGCCACCGATGCTCGTATCAAGCGTTATGAGCCCGAATTTTGCGGCGACTACAAGCCCCCATACGACGAGACAGACGATAGCAAGAAACCACCACGCGATGTTATCCTTGTTCATGCGGTGCCCACGGCCGAGGCCACCCCATACAAACAGCGCGAGCAACATACCGACCGCGCCTCCTGCAATCGGAAACACATCGAGGATCAGCGAGTTCGCCGCCGAGTTATCAAGATCGGGATTAACCATGCAGAGGAAAAAGTCAACGGTGAACGCTAGGAACGTCACAACGTTCATTATGATCAAGTAGAGAAGAAATGAGTCCAAGGCTACCCCTTTGTGCTCGCCGCCCGCAGTTCGCTCTTTTATAGCCCTTCACGCTGCCATCCACACAGCCATACGTCAAAGGATATGTAGGGAAACCCTATAGCTCGATGCCTCACATGGAAGCGATCCTCAGGCTCTTTGCCATGACAGCCATAGCATCACATTGGCAACGGACGATGCTTGGACGTGCGAGCGCCGATGACGCTTATCTCAGTACTGCAGTTAGCTAGCACATATCTGACATGGCGTGAGGCCACTCGATTGCGCCTCGGCAAGCGTCGTCTCCGTAATGGACTTTGCCCTGCCAAGACCACGGCAGTGCTCATCAAAATGGTACCTCTTGCCGGTCTGTGTGACGTATACGGTCCGACTGTTGTTGTCATGCTGTGCAACAGGTTGCGTCTGCGTCGGAGCGCTTGCAGTCGCCTGGGGCGTTGCCTCGGATTCTTCCTGATCGGTCTGAGGTGCAGTGGAACCGCCGCCCTCCGACTCGCCATCGACGGTCTGCGACGCGGAGTCATCGGTACCTTGTCCCGAGGAGTCCGCCGTGGGCGATGTGGTGGTCTTCGTCTCTTCAGTTCCAGCGTCTTGTTCCTGCGTAGGTGACGTGGTGGTCTGTGCAACCTCGCCGCCAGACACACGCTCAGCGGAACTCGAGGCCGAGGAGGAACCGGAGCATCCGAGGGCTGCGCACAGGCACAGTGTAAGGATGCCGGTTAACACTGTCCGAGCAACGCTACCTCCAGTTAGGCCTTTCACTCTCACGGCATGTCCCTCCATACGATGTGTCAAAGATTGCGATGCGACGCTCACCTCTCCCCCAGAAGTGAAAGTCGTGTGGGTCGAACAACCGTGATATTATACATATTATTCAGCTGCCTTTATCAATATATATGTCTCGCCATAAAAGCTGGATATATTCAGTCATCGACGGGAAGGCGTAGCTCGCTGAAGGGTATGCCTCCCAACAATCGCTTGAAAGAGCACGCTCCCCCACCGCATCGCACCAGACGATGGATACCACAACTCGCCCGAGCGACACGCGACGATGTGCGCCTACTGCCAATCGGCCGTCCCGACGATGATCCTCTCGTCGCATGCCATGGGGCTCAAAGAAGCGCTTCATCGTGACCGACGAAGCCCGGGCGCCAAGGCCGGCCAGCTGCGCGGGGCCAGTTTGTGCGGTCAGGTCCTACTGCCTGCTGGCATCTCGGAGCCGATCATGCTTTCGACTGACCGTATGCGATCAAGCAGAGAATTGCAGGAGCTCTCAATCGCACCAAACGTACCGATAGCCTCCTCTATGATCCATGCAAGAGGCGCAGGCCTGGGCGACGCTGCCTGAAGCATCCTAGCCATAGGCAGGAGGTCCCGCGCCGAGGGAGACAAGATGGTGGACTGCCGGATTGAGTAGGCAAGATGCTCCATGGTCCTCAACCCTTCCCGCCGTTGGTCGGCGTCAGAAGACGATATGAGAACAGCGAGACAATGGTTCAGCGCATCGTGAACGTCACCCCAATAGCGAGTCAGCTCCTTCAATCCCTCGCGCAGGGTCTTGGTACCCTTCCCTACCCCCTCGCCAAAGGTCTGACTCCAGGCAAGATACGATGTAGCGCTGCCCTGTGATGGAGCTGGGTGCTCGTGTGCGAAGGCACTAATGTCGTCGATGCCCGTCACAACCCTCGCTACCGCATCGTTGAACGGTGGGATATCCTGCCCCAGCCTATCAAATGCTTCAATCAGCCCGTCTGCCTCCCCCCGCCCATGCCCTTTCTCGGCGATGTCAGAGGCGTCCTCATGAGCTGTCCCCCGCTCCATCAACTCCCTGAGCTTCGATACGATCTCGGCGACCTTCGCCTGATACGCAGTGGAGCCTATACTGAGGCCACGTAGCTCAGATACGGATATCCTCTGATGCTTGTCTATCGCCTTGAGAACGGGATCGTTGGGCATAGCTCTCCTGACGGCCCCGTAGTCCTGCCACACCAGTGACAGCACCTGTGAGCCTGGTACGCCCCTCATCCGATCATCGAACTGCGTGAGCTCGTCTCGACATGCGGGATTCCGCAGATAACGGGGGGTTACAGCAGGCATCAAAACGTTAGCGATTCCCAAGCTCCCGTTCATTGCGGCCTTCCAGTCCTCTTCCCAGTTAATTGAACGCTTGTCGACAAAGACGTTGAGGGTCGATCCCATCTCATACTCATATTCGCTCTTGATCTGATCGACGAGTCCTATGATGGCACCTCCCAGATGTGCGTCATCGGCATGGGAGTAGCTCAGAAAGACATTCGCATCTACGGGCAACGCATCCGCAGAAGACAAGGGATTGGCATCCGCTCTCATCACCGGGTTGCCCAAAAGCGATCCATGCGCATCAGACACGAACGCTCCATCCTCCCAGAGAGCCGATACGGGAATCGCCCATAGGCGATCGTCCTCTTTGATGACTTGGCTGCCCGTATATATCACAAACCCACGACTCAGGCGCCCATCTCTGGACGCAAGGGCACGCAGCCCCTTGAAATCGTCCTGCTTGACAGTCTCTGAGCTCTTGACCTCGATACCAACAAGCTTCCCAGCATCGTTTTTCAAGACAAGATCGACCTCGCGTGGTGACACACCCGCCTCTCTCCAATAGAAGCAATCGGGCCGCTCCTGAGACCACTGGCATGCCGGGATGACTTGTTGCACCACAAACGACTCAAGAAGGTTTCCGAACTCCTCTGGCTCGCGCGTCATATCATGTCCCGACATCCTCAGCGCCTCGACCGAAAAAGAGGTGTCTACCGGGTGCACCTTCGCTCGGGCATAGGGCTGCCTCGTTGGTCGGGTGGCTAGGTTTGGAAGCGTGTGAATAAGGAAGCGCCTGATAAATATACTTATATACCTATTGATTGTCCTGACATCATATCCCAGCTCGGATGCGACCTTGCTGACATTCAGGATGCCACCTGGGTACACAAGCAACCTCTGCAAGATCTTTTGTGCAATGTTCTTATCAAATCTCTCCTCAGGAAGAAGCGTGTCCCCCAAAACGCTATCGATGTCATCGCGTATCGATAGCCCACGCTCGCTGGTGCTCATCAGCCGTGTGTCCACAGCATACTTTGGGAACCCGCCGGTGGACATCATCAACCCAAGGTCATCCATCGTCAGACGAGATCCATACGTAAGGTCAGGCTCTGAGTGCCAGAAGCTATCAACGATGTTGAACGTAGACCTATAAAGCTCTGCCTGGGTCAGAGGGTAGAGTGAGAATCTCCTCACACGCCTTGTCAGAGGATCCTGACCGCCCAGCCCCGAGCGCGCGATAGATGCTGACCCCGTAAGTATGAAAAGTATGTCCTGTCCCGGCTTCTGGTCCGTGTACTCTTTCACCGCAAGCGGAATATCCTTGGCGAGCTGAGCCTCATCAATAATCGCCGGCACCCTGATGCGTTGTATCCAAGCCGCCGCATCCGACGACGCCTGTCGCAATGTGCCCGCATCTGCCAGCGTGTAATAGGCGTATCCGTGCGACTCCAGCTGCCTGCGCGCAAGCGTGGACTTCCCGACGGCACGCGCACCCTCAAGCACGACAACCTTGCTGTGCGCACGGAGGATCTCGCCCGCAAGTGGGCGCTCGTAATACGTCATCATAGAGGCAACTCCAAAGGTTTATAGTATTCAATGACATAATTATATAGCATCCAATGCCATACATCAACAACCTCCCCATGCACGAGGGCGAGAGGAGCACGGCCACGAGCACGGCCAACCAGACCACGAGCGTCTCGGCAGCCCCCATCGTGACGCCCAACGTGAACATACTCGCCTCGACGGACATTATGGCCATCGATCAGGCCTCCGTCGATATGATCTGTGTGATGAAGCCAGAGGAGAGCCGCGACCTGACCGAGCGCATGACGAGTCGCCATGGCCTGCGCCACGTCTCGTACATGAAGGCGCTGGGCATCGGGCACGACCGCTACGTGCTGATCGACCTCGACCACAGCGGCAGGCGCATGACCGTGCACGAGGCCGTCGAGAACTTGATCCCCCTCACAAGCTGAGGGAGCCACGAGGCTGCCCAAGTGGCCCCGCACCCGCGAGGGTCCCGCACCTCAAGACCTTCGCGAAGGCTATCAGTTTGCACCCTCGCTAGAAGTTATGATTTCCGTAGGCTACACTGGGGTGGCAGTGCAGGAGAACGCTGGAGGTGTTGCAGAATGGATACCAGGGTGGGCGGCCCGATGGGTCGCAGGTCGTTTCTCGGCATGATGGCAGCGGGGGCAGCGCTCGCACTCGCGGGCTGCAAAGGATCGAAAGAAAGCACTGCCGCTGGCGGTGCGTCATCCTCGGCCTCGACAACAGATCTCTCCGGACGGCACCTTAGCTTCGTAGGCGATGACGCCTTCGCGCCCTATCGCTACGTCGAGATGCAGTCCGACGGCACCCAGAAGGTCGTGGGCCTTGACATTGCCGTTGCAGACGAGATGGCCAAGCGTCTTGGCTTTACGTACGACTTCGAGCCGCAGCAGTTCGCCGCCACACTGGCCTCCGTTCAGGCGAGCGACACCTCCTTCACGATGGCCATGTCCTCGAATGCCGAGCGCGAGCAAAGCTATGACTTCACCCGCGGCTATTACCAGCCGCTCGTCGGCGTGCTCACCCTGGGCGGCGACCCCATCACGAGCGTGGATGGCCTTTCGGGCAAGAGCATCGCCTGCACCACCGGCACCGTGCAGAACAAGTTCGTCGCTGCCGTCCTGCCAAACGCCGACATCCACACCTACGACGGCGGCAACCAGTGCCTCCAGGAGGTCCTTGCCGGCCGCATCGACGCCTATCTGTGCGACGGCGCCGAGGGTCAGTCCATGCGCGACGCCAATGGCGGCCTGGTGCTTGGTCTTCTCGGCCGGGCCGAGACGAAGGACTACGTGGGCGTCTACCGCATCATGGCCACGAAGGGAGCATCGTTCGTCGCGGCCTTCGACCAGTGCGTCGGCGAAATGCTCAAGGACGGCACCATCGACCAGTTCATTGGAACCTACGTGGGCACAGACTTCAAGTGGGACGGGGACTTCTCGGCCTCTGGCACGGCGACAAAGGGCGTGGGTTCCGCCACGCCGGGTTAGCCAGAGGGCCGTATGAACTTCTCGCTCATCGAACCCTATGCGCCCATGTTCGTGGGTGGCCTCGTCGTCACCCTGGAGGTGACGGGAGCCGCCTTACTCCTAGCGTTTGTGCTGGGGTTTCTCATCTCCGTGCTCAAGGTGCTGCCGTGCGAGCCGCTTCGCGTGATCCTAGACTTTTACACGTCAATCTTTCGCGGCATACCGCTCATCGTGCTGCTCTTCATCGCGTACTTTGGGATGCCGCAACTCACTGGCTACAAGATCTCGATGTTTACGGCATCCGTGCTCACGCTTGGACTCAATGGGTCGGCCACCGTCTCGGAGACCGTCCGTGGCGGCATCGAGGGCGTCGATCGCGGCCAGTACGACGCCGCACGCGCCCTGGGCCTGCCCTACCCTTCGATGATGTGGGAGATCATCATACCGCAGGCACTGCGCTCGGTTGCTCCGGCGCTGGTCAATGAGGCCATCACGGTGCTCAAGAGCTCGTCTCTGGTGGCGACGATCGGCCTCATGGACATGATGCGCGCGGCGCAGAGCGTCCAGGCGCTCACGTACCGCGCGTTCGAGCCGTTTGTTGTTGTCGCCGCTGTCTACTACGTGATCGTCATGGCACTTGTAGCGCTGAGCCGGCGCCTGGAGCGCCACCTGAGGCGGAGCTAGACGGCCAAAGACCGCCTCGCCGCATCGAACTGCCTTTTTGTCTCGGACGTTCGGCATCTTCGTGCCCGTGCGGCCTCACGGGCGGATACGAAAGGTCTTTGGCGCCAGTCGATAGACGAGGACGCTCGCCACGATGCAATAGCATACGCAAAAGGCAATGAGTGCCACGCCAAAGACCAGTGCGGGCAGTCGCACCCACATCATTAGGTAGCAGACAGCATAGGTCACCGCAGTCATGACGCGGTACGTCCCACTCCTCATCTCCGTGCCTGCGTTATAGGGCTGCAACAGGTAATAGAGGGTCAGATAGTGCACAGAGAGAAAGACGCTCATCACCGTGACAGACACGAACAGCACCACGTAGTCCACGGGGGCATCTGTGCCACCGGAGAGGTAGAGCAACGACGTGAGCGCTGCACCGATCACAGCAGCTGGCAGCAGGTTCACCTTGACGATCTCTCTGAGGCGGATCCAGAACAGCCGCAGAATGCTTCCCGGCTGCTTATAGAAAGGATAGGTCAGCAGGCTGCGATCACAATTGACGAACAGCGTCTGAGTAAAGCCCGACCCACGATTGATCGCGTACATCACAAGGACCATATGCGGCAGATAGGACATCAGCGAGTCGTTCACGCTGAGCCTGAACGACGGGAGTTGCCGCATCGCGACCACGCAGCCGACGAACACGATAAGGGCAGCTACGACAATCCGCCTCGCCGATCTCCAGAGAAGCCCCTGGTGTCGCTTGATGAACAGCTCATTCAGGTATTCAAGACCCTTTCTCTGGCTTGTGATGCCCGTGTCCACACTGATGCTCTGCCTGATCGCATCCAAGCGAACGCCTTGCAAGGTGACCGGATGGGTCACGACCGCATCCTGCAGCAGCTCCTTACACATCGTGGGATAGTGGGCAAAGGTCAGTATCTTCCACAGTGCCGGTATGCCTAGAAGGGCACCTGCGACCATACAGGACACAGCCACTGTCACAGGAATCATGAGTCCCATGAGTGGAAGGGCGTATGCGACGCCCAGCAGCAGGAGCATCACGACCCACAGCGACGCTGCGTCTCTCATCTCGCTATGCACCAGCCCGCCCTTTTCATAATCCCATAGCCATCTTACGCTGTAGACCATCTTAACGCCCACCACGTACAGCGGAACAAGCAGGCACTGCCCAAGAGACAGGCCAGCCGGCAGGGCAAACACCAACGTACACAGCGTGAAGCCGACAAGCGCCTTCGCAAGCGCGTAGAGGTAATTGACGAGGGTGTATTCCCGCGCGTCCATGCCAAGCAGGACAATGGCATAGTACTTGTCCTTTGACGGATCGAACAGATAAGTGTCCGTTGTCGCGCCGATCAGGGAGAGCAGCAGAAACAGGTGGAGCAAGAGCTGTGCTCTGGCATGTGCGGAGAGGTCCAGCAGGCTCGCGGGCACCATCACCATAAGGACAACGTACAGGGCCTTCCCGACAAACACCGATAGGATCTCCCACACTACGGACAGGACGTTCGCAAGCAGCTTGAACTCGCAGTGCCGATACACATCGGCAGGAACAAGTCGCCTCAGCAGGGGGACCTGCCTGAGGGCATACAGGATCGAGTTGACGCGGTAGGTATTTCTCAGCGAGAAGGACAGTCGCAGGGTCTTACGCATCGCCCTCCTCCCTCAGCGCCGCGATGATCTTGTCCTTGAACTCCCCGTTGTCGAGGTCGGACTTGTCGACGGCCTCAAGAACGCCATGGTTCAGCAGCACGATCTCATCACACAGGTCCAACGCCAGATCCAAGAGGTGCGTCGAGAAGATGATGATTCGCCCCTCCTTCAAGGAGCGCAGCAGCTGCTTCATCTCTTCTGCGACCACAACGTCAAGGGATGTCAAAGGCTCATCCAGTAGCATCAAGGTCGGTCGGGCGATGATGCTGACCAGCATCTGCATCTTGCTCTTCATGCCATGGGAGTAGTCCTTGAGCAGCCTGTCCCTGTCTCCCACCTCGATGCTCATGTCATCGAAGTAGTCGTCGATGGACCTTGTGTCGCGCAGCTCGTCCGCGTGGATGTCCATAAAGAACTTCAAGAACTCCCGTCCGGTAAGGAACTCCGGGACAGTCGGCGTCGAGAGGACGTAGCCGATGTCCTCGGGCAAGACGTCCCTGACGCCATCCGCCGTATCAAAATAGAAGGTTCCGCCGTCAGTCCGGATGTCCCGGTTAAGGCAGTTGAAGAGGGTCGTCTTCCCTGCACCATTCCTGCCGAGCAGGCCGTATATCTTCCCCTCCTCAAAGGTGAAGCTGATGTCCCTCAGGACCTCCTTTGCGTCGAAACGCTTCGACAGCTGCTCTATGACAAACCTCATGTCCCCCTACCCTCTGTTTCTGGAGACAGCCCTGGACGGATGCGGCGAACGGTGCGCTTTGTCAGGGTGGGACCACAGCCTGACTGCAAGGCAGTCAGGCGCAACCACCTAAGGGGAAGGGCGAGCAGGGCCATGCGCCTTCGACGCACGCCCCATGCCCCCTCCTTCTGGCAGCCAAGGAGTACACCCGTTGGGGCAATGCTACCATCAAATGCCCCCGGCATGTGCCGCCTCGAAGGATGTGCGGACGCGCGCCCAAAGGCTCCCGCAGGACCCTGGGCTACCTGGACCACCTGGTCCACCGTATGTGTCGATGACCTTTGGGGAGTCGTGGGGACGATCTTTCTCAGGAAGACGACGTTCCTTCGATCATCGCTCGCGCCCTTCAAACGCATCCGCGCGCAGGGAGGTTTGGCACGCCTCTTTGGCAGCCTGGCGAGGGCGAACTGGCGCCTGCCTTCGTAGAGACCCTCGTAGAAACGGGGCTGTGGGCTATCGGAAGCGTTGTGTCGCTATAAATGTGCGGGAATGCTCAGATATGGCATGAAAAAATGTACGGGAATGCACTATATTGAAGTCTAATAAAGTACGGAAATGAGGTGTGGAGATGTTCAAACGCAAAATCTACAGTGTCATGCAGGAGTGGAAGCTTCGCTCCGACGGTAAGACGGCGCTGCTGATCGAGGGTGCGCGACGCGTCGGCAAATCAACCGTAGTTGAGGAGTTCGCAAAGAATGAGTACCGTAGTTATATCCTCATCGACTTCGCCGAGGCGGCGCACGACGTCCGGGAGCTCTTCGAGGACGTGTCGGACCTGAACTACCTTTTCCTCCAGCTCCAGCTGCGCTATTCGGTCCGCCTCTTCGAACGAGAGTCTCTTATCATCTTCGACGAGGTGCAGCTCTGCCCCATGGCGAGGCAAGCCGTAAAGAAACTTGTCAAGGACGGGCGCTATGACTACATCGAAACGGGTTCGCTTATCTCGATACGAAAGAACACTGCGGGCATCCTCATTCCAAGTGAGGAAGAGCGAGTCCAGATGCGTCCCATGGACTATGAGGAGTTCATGTGGGCACGTGGCAACGATTCGACGCTATCCTTGTTGAAGGATGCCTTTGTCTCGAAGGCACAGTTTGGTGAACAGACGAACCGAAGGCTCATGCGTGACTTTCGTCTCTACATGCTTGTGGGTGGGATGCCACAGATTGTCGACACCTACCTGCAGACGAACAACCTCCAGGAGGTAGACGGCGCCAAACGGATGATCATCAACCTGTATGAGGAAGACTTCCACAAGATCAGCCCATCGGGAGTGCTGGCACTTCTCTTCGACGCCATACCGGCACAGCTGGCGAGGAGGTCATCGCGGTACCACGTGTCAAGCGTCCTTGCCAACCGCCGAGCTGCAGACATCCTTGAGGAGATTGCCGAGCTGCGCGAGTCTAAGACCGTGCTGGTCGCCTACCATGCAAACGACCCGAACGTGGGGATGTCCTCGAACGTCAACCTGGAGAAGTTCAAACTGTATCTTGCGGATACCGGATTGTTCGTTACCCTCTCATTCAAGGATGCGGACATGACCGAGAACGTTGTGTACGAGAAGCTGCTCGCCGACAGGCTTCCCGCGAACCTAGGGGCCGTGTATGAGAATGTCGTGGCGCAGGAGCTGGCTGCACACGGACACCGGCTCTTCTACCACACGTGGCCAAAGGAGGGGGCAAATCGCAACTACGAGATCGACTTCCTCGTCCCTGATGGGAAAAGATCTGCCCGGTCGAAGTCAAGTCGTCCAAGTACAGCACGCACCCTTCGCTCGACGCGTTTAGCCAGAAGTACCCCTCGAGGGTCGGCAGCCAGTATCTGGTCTACACGAAGGACATGCGCAGCGACGGTGCTATTACCTGCGTTCCAACATACATGTCTTGCTTCTTGTAGGCCACAGAACGCGGGAGTTCAGAAGGCTCGATCCACGTGGCGAGGAGGCAATGGGAATGTTGTTTCATAAGGTGAGGGATGTTGCCGCACTGCCAGACATGAAGCTCAGCGTCCAGTTTGCGAACGGGGTCACCAAAGTGTACGACACGAAATCCCTCGACAGGAGGCTTCCCGCTTTCAGGGCACTCAAGAATGGGACGCTGTTCGGGTCCGTGGAGGTGGGCCAGGGCGGTTACGGGATCGTCTGGGGCGATGACCTCGATCTGTCATGCGACGAGCTGTGGGAGAACGGTATGGAGGTCAAGACGCCCTTTGACGGGCTCATGTCGTTCTCGGACGCAAGCGAGCTCTGGGGCCTGAGCGAGTCGACGCTGCGTAAGGCCGTGGCGTACGGCAAGAGGAAGCCGAAACTCGCGTGGAATAACGAGTGAGGCCCGACTCGGACGCCGGACTTCACTCGTAAGCTCTGCTCATGTGTTGGGTGTTCGGATCGCGTAGGATGTGAGCATGTGGACAGCAACAGTCGTAGCATACCTCCCATAGAATCTCCCACAATTCTTGTACAGGACACGCCCTTCTGTGCTAGACTTGCTTTAGTAAGCCCGCCTGGCTGGCCTCTCAACGATGCAGACTGGCGGGTTTTTTGCCTATCTAAAAAACACCGTGTCCATGGAATATACTAAGCCCTTTCTCACCTTTGAGCAGCAGGCTGACCTCCTCATGAATGACCGAGGTATGGTTGCTGACCGAGACGACCTTATTAACCATCTTCGGGACGTGGGCTACTATCGCCTGAGTGGCTACTGGCACATCCACAAGAAACAGGGTTCGGACGAGTTCCAGGAGGGTACCACGTTCCGGCGCGTCTGGGACATGTACGTGTTCGATCGGCAGTTCCGCCTCGTGGTCTTTGATGCCGTAGAGCACGTGGAGGTCTACATGCGCGTGCAGCTCGCATACATCCTTGCCGAGCAGACCGGCCCCTTCGGCTTCCTGGACAGGGGGAAGCTCCCCAGACTGAGCGAGAAGCGCTACGGGCACTTTATCGAGAAGTGCCACGACACCTATGGGAGGGCCAAGAGAGGCGAGCCCTTCGCCAAGCACTTCCACAACAAGTACGGTGACCACCACGACCTGCCGCCCTACTGGATACTCGTGAACGTGATGGACTTCGGCATGGTGGTCGCCCTCTACAAGGGCTCACCTGTACTCGTGAGGAAGCAGATTGCGCACAACCTGGGCATTAACACCACGGTGCTCGACTCATGGCTGCTGACCGTCAACACCGTGCGCAACATCTGCGCCCACCACGGTCGCCTCTGGAACAGGACCATCGGTAACCCGCCTAAGATCCCGAGGTCACCTAAGTTGCACGACCCCTATGACGTGAAAAAACGACAAGATGTTTGGCACGCTCACCATGCTGAGCTACCTACTCGAGCGTATTGCACCAGACACGAGCTGGCGCAAGCGCCTGCTGGACATGATGTTCGGGCTCACGAGGCGCAATCAGGAGCGCATGGGCTTCACGGGTGAATGGCGCAAGTGTCTATTATGGAAGCCATACCTGTCCAATACCGAAAGCACCGAGGGCTAGTCTGTTGAGACACCGCCTACGACCGTCACGAAAGGCCCCCAGGTGGCGATTAGCAATGCGGCCGGCCGCTCGAGTCGCTGCAATACATCGTCAGACTCATCTCCTCAACCACGACCTCCGCCAGCCTGGAGGTGCGTTGCACGGTGGACCCGGCGGTCTACGAGCGCAGGATCAAGGTGGCAGGTAACGAGATGGAATCTATCGACATCGAGCGCGATGGCTTTCACGGTGAGTAGAGGTACTTCATCAGGCCAAGGCCCGACTAGTGGTTAGTTAATTTCGTTATGTTTTCTGAGCCCCGACCAACCGACTCACGAACCCATGTGCCGCTAGTTCGGAAGTATATTAGAATTTATTTCCGTTATTATCTACAAACCGGAGCAAAGAGAGCGGAAGACGCCATGTGGCCGAGCATCACGCACGAGACGTGCGCATGGGAACGTGACCCAGATGAGCTGGCACTCATCCCCAAGAGCCGCAGGAGGAAGATTCTATCGAGCTACGAGGCCGCAGTTCCCGCGACCATCGCCAGCGAGGCGGTCAGCCTACCACGGGGACTGTCACAGCGCATCTTGGAGGTGGAGGTCGCCATGGCGCGCTTCGACCAGGCACAGGCAGTACGCTCCTACGACCTCCCGGCGCTGCTCCTCAGGAGCGAGTCCTCATCTAGCTCCCAGATCGAGCGGCTGACGTCCAGCGTACGCAACGTGGCGCTCGCCGAACTGACGGACAAGGCTCCTGCTAACGCCCTGACAATCGCTGGCAACGTCGCTGCCATGCGTGAGGCCTTGCGCCAGCAAGGACCCATCGACATCGATTCGATATGCGACATCCACGACACACTCATGGCAAACGTCACCGAAGAGGGCCTGCGGGACGAGCAGGTGTGGATAGGCGGTTCCCCCTACAGTCCCCATGGCGCCTCGTTCGTCCCTCCGCATGCCGCAAGGGTGCGCGGATGTCTTGGTGACCTTGTGACGTTCGGGCGCCGCGAGGACATGCCGTCTGTGACGAAGGCAGCGCTCTTCCACGCGCAGTTCGAGACCATACACCCATTCACGGATGGCAACGGTCGCACGGGGCGCGTAATCCTGCACCGCATGCTGGCACTGGACGAGGCCCTGCTGCACGCGACCCTGCCCATCTCGGCGGGGCTTCTGCACGACGTAAAGAGGTACATGGGAGCGCTCGACGCGTACCATGAGGGAGAGATCGAGCCCATCGTCAGCTGCCTAGCCGACGCATTGGAGCTTGCCGTCGTCATAGGCTCCCGGATCGCCGCAGACGTTGATGTTATCCTGGGCACGTGGCGCTCCTCAAACGCCGACCGCGCCGGTTCGGCCTCGCACAGGCTTCCTGCCCTGCTTGTTGAGCAGCCGGTGGTCGATGTCGGCTTCGTGTCCAGACGCCTTGGCATCACCGACCGCGCGGGGCGCGCCCTCATCCAGACCGCCTGCAAGCGAGGGATACTCTCGAAGATGGGCAACGCGAGGCGAGGCGCGTTCTATCAGGCGACCGATCTCATCGGGATACTCGAGGAGGCGTCGAGCCTCCAGGGCATCCGCAGGATCGCAGCGCGGTAGCGGCTGGCAACGCCTGCATCCCCCGTCCCTTGGGAAGTCGGGCTGCGCGCCATGTCTCCCAGACGCGGAGCGTACGGTCACTCGCCCTCGCCATCCCAGACGGCCGGCGGCACGACAACGCCCGCATTCAGTTTGGGACTCTCGCTCACCTCAGCCGGAGTACGGAATGCGATAGTAGTCCAACCACCCCTTAAAGCTGTCCTGAGCCGAGAGGCACGTGCCCATGAGCCACCCCCTCTCAACGTCCCACCGAGACAGGCCACGATAGTAGAAGAACTTTGTATCATCACCGATGACGAACGGCACTATCCCATGGCGCAGGCATTCCTTGAACATGACGAGCCGGCCAACGCGGCCGTTGCCGTCCTGGAAGGGATGGATGCACTCGAACGACACGTGGAAGGACACGATGTCCTCGAGCGTCAGGGCACGATTCGCCTCATAGGAGGATATGAGACCGCGCACCTCTCGAGCGACGTTCTCTGGGGCGGTCGTCTCGCGGCCTCCAACCTCGTTGGGCAGCAGCTTATAGTCGCCCACGGCGAACCAGTCCCTGCCCGAGGCACTCGTGGATGCCTTGAGGGTCCCGTGCAAGTCCTTCAGCAGCGACTCGGAGAGGGCCTCGCCTGCATGGCTGATGATGTGATCGACGCAACGGAAGTGGTTGGAGGCCTCGATCACATCATCGACGCGCACGCCCTCCCCTTGCGGGCTAATCATAGAGGTCTCGAAGATGAGGCGTGTCTGGTCGCGGGTGAGCCTGCTGCCCTCCATGTGGTTGGAGTTGTAGGTAAGCTCAACTTGCACCTTGTGGTAGATGCCCCCCGAAGTTCGCGCGGACATCTCCTCGCGAAGTCTCGCAAGAAGTGGGGTAGGCGCCACTCGTCGCCCGTTCAGGCGAGCCGGTTTCCTCGCGTCGGCCGGGATGCTCCATGTCTTCCCCGTGAGGAAGGCGCCCGGCACGCGCCCCTGTGCGCAGTAGCTGCGCACGCCCCTAGCGGAGATGCCCCAGAGTCTGGCGATCTCTGCAACCGAAAGGTATCTCATGCGTGCCTCCCGTCGGCAAATGGCTTGCCGATAGTCTACCAGAGGATCATGCATATTGCCGATATCGGCAATATGCATTCGCAGACAGACAGACTTGCCGTGGATATATGAGGGCTGTAGCTGCCTAACTACTGTTGAAATGGAAGCTTTGTGAGCTCGTGTGGGTGGGTGGTTGCGTTACCGCTAGGGCGGCGTGGGCATCACCGCCAGGGCGACGACGCAAGAGTGTACACAAATTGGCGAAAATGGCCTCTCGACGCCGTTTTGGGGCATTTGTGTACACTGTTGCGACTCGCGAGGATCGTTCGAGCGACCGTGGGGACGCAGGAGTGTACACAGATCGGTCAAAATGGCCTCTCGGCGCCGTTTTGGGGCATTTGTGTACACTGTTGCGACGCGAGTCGCGATACGAATCGCGACGCGAGCTGCCTGCGCCAGGTGGCGCGAGCGCCTCAACCACCACGGCGTGCCGGCGGCGCCCCCTCGCTGGCCCCTCTCGCTTGGTCGGGAAGACAGGCTCTGAGCGAGTGGCGCCGCTGCTCGGTTGGCATCTTCGCCGAGGCGTCAACCCACACGAACCCCTGAAGAACCTCATTGCTCGCCTTGTTGCGGGACCTCGGAGTAGACGTAGGGGATGCTCACCTTTCTGAGTGCCTGCAGAACAGCGGTTGACGTGCCCGTCTACCTTGGGCTCGGAAGGATCTGGATGAAGCTGCGCGGCTCTTCCATGCGGCTGGCCAACGTGTTGACTATGCCTCGCTCATCCTGCGGCATCTAAGCTCCTCTCCCCTTACAAGTCCATCTCGCAAATTTGGGAGGTAGACTCACGAATTTGTGAGCTTGAGTGAGGAGAAAACAGGGTCGTGACCCACGGTTCCGGTAGAAGCGCCGGATAACAGTGAGATCCCTACCCGCATCGGCAGCGACTCAAAGAACACACATCCCTTCCTTGAGGGGGCTTCACAATTCCAGTCAATGGCTCAGACTGGAGCAGTTGATATTGACCGGCCGGTCAGCAAACTTCGACGAGAGGACGTTCATGAGTGAGCCAGACGTGCTGACCCTTTGCCAGGAACAAGATGCCTTTGGCCGCCTACCCAAGGAGCGGCGCGAGGCCATCGCCCGGGCGTCCATCGAGGCGTTCGGACGAAACGACTACAAGGGGGCATCCACAGATGACATCGCACGGGCAGCGGGCATCTCCAAGGGTCTCCTGTTCTTCTACTGCAAGAGCAAGCGCCAGCTATACCTGCGCACCTTGGAGTACCTCTACGACAGGGTCATAGAGATCGTCGCGGACGATGACTTCTGGGAGATAGACGACTTCTTTGAGCTGATAGCCTATGCGACCCAGAGGAAGATGGCCATGATGAGGCGCTTTCCCTGGGCGTTGTCGTTTTGCATCCGCGCCTTCTATCCCGAGCATCGAGACATCAAGGACAACGTGAACAACTGGACGTGGCGACAGACCGACATGGTGTTCAAGCGCTTCTTCGCGAACGTGGACTGGGGGAAGTTTCGTGATGGCGTGGATGCCCACCACGTGTTTGACATGCTCATCTGGCTGACCGACGGCTGGATGCACCAGCGGCGGGCGACCCATGGGGTCGTGGACGTGGACGCGCTCATGAGGGAGTTCCTTACGTGGTGCGACATGCTGAGGGCTTGGGCCTATAAGCCAGAGTGCCTTGGAGAGGCACGAGGTGGACCAAGGGTCGCCACAGGCGCACATGGAGGGACGGATGGGGAGGAGACATCATCATGACTGGCAAACGCGTCATCATGGCACAGGGACTCACCAAGGACTACGGGCAGGGACGCGGCGTGTTCGACCTGTCGTTTGCCGTGAGACAAGGAGAGGTCTTCGGCTTTCTGGGGAGCAACGGTGCGGGCAAGACCGTGACCATGCGCCATCTTATGGGATTCATCAGGCCGCAATCAGGATCCGCACACATCTTTGGGCTTGACTGCTTTTCTGAGCGAGCAGCCATCCAGAGGCGTCTGGGCCACCTCCCAGGCGAGATGGCAACGCCCGAGGACATGAGCGGCTTGGCGTTCCTTGAGTTCATGGCACGGCTGAGAAAGCTGGATGACCGCACGCGTATGAACGAGCTCATGGAGCGCTTCGAGCTAGACCCGCGTCCCAAGATTCGCAAGATGTCAAAGGGCACCAAGCAGAAGGTAGGCCTGGTATGCGCGTTCATGAGTCGTCCCGACGTGTTGCTCCTTGATGAGCCCACGAGTGGCTTCGACCCCCTGATGCAGGGTCGTTTCGTGGAGCTGGTGCTTGAGGAGCGTGACAGGGGGGCGACCATCCTCCTGTCATCCCACATGTTCGAGGAGGTCGAGCGCAGCTGCGACAGGGTTGCCTTCATACGAGCGGGCCACCTGGTTGGCGTGGAGCGCATGGCAGACGTGCGCGCATCGCGGCGGCACGCATTTAGGGTGAGCTTCTCGTCCAAGGAGGAGCGAGAGCGCTACCTGCAGACCTGTGCGCGATCTGGTGCCCGGGCCCACGCGCTGGACGAGTGCGGCGTGGAGCTATGGGCAGATGGGGGCGTCGATGCGCTCATCAAGGGTCTGGCGAACTTTCATGTGGTGGGCCTGACCTCCCGAGAGCAGACGCTGGAGGAGCTGTTCTTGCACTTCTATGGAGACGGCCCGTCTGAAGATGATCCGGTTGAGAAGCAACCGTCCACGACGAGGGAGGATATCCTATGAGCCTTACGCTCTATGCACGGGAGCTGCGTAGGGGCGTGCTTCCGTTTTTTGTGATTGCTGCCATACTCACGATGTACATCGTGTCTGTGGTCTACATGTACGATCCCAAGATCACGGAGAACCTCAGCCTCATCATGTCCACCATGCCGGATGCGTTCGCCGCTTTCGGGATGAGCCATGCGGCAACCACCATGACGGGATTCATGCTGAACTACCTGTACGGCTTCCTATTCACCTGGGTGCCACTGCTGCTTATCATGATGACGGTCAACCGCATGGTCGTGCGGCCCATCGATCGCGGCTCCCTTGCCTGCGTGCTGTCCTCCCCCGTCAGCCGCCCGTGCATCGCCATCACGCTCGCGGCGGTCATGCTGACGGTGCTCGCGTCGATGTTGGCACTGATCATAGTCGCTCAGCTGGCCTGCGCCGAGGCCCTGTTTCCTGGAGAGCTGAATCGTGCGGAGCTGCTGCGCGCAAGTGTGGGCCTCTTCTGCCTCTGGACGTTCATGGCGGGCCTCTGCTTTGCCTCCGCCTGTACGTTTCGTGACGCCCGGGCGGCCCTATGGGTAGGCGGCGGCGCCTGCCTGCTGATGTTTCTTGCGAAGATGGCGGCGCAGGTGGGCAAGGGCCTGGAGTTTCTTCAGGATGCGAACCCCGTGACGCTCTTTGACCCCTATGGGCTCGCGGCAATGTCTGGGGACGCAGCTCTAGACGCCGCGATACTGGCCGCAGTGGGACTGGCCCTCCTTGCGGTGGGTGCGGCGGTATTCTGCAGGAGGGACTTTGACGTGTGAGGCCTGAAGAATAGACTGGGACGGCAATCCCCAAAGAGCGAGGCCTCGTGTCGCTTCGCTGCGGCCAGAAGGGGCGCGGGAAGGCTGGTCTCCCATCCCTTGACAGAATGGGGCGCATCGCGCATCGTCTGGGTAGGCACGCCAAGGCCAAGGGATGGGAGAGATGCCATGTCTGAGAAGAAGCTGCTGTTCGTTAACGCCTGCGTCAACAAGTCCACATCAAGGACGCTGAGGATCGCGAGTAGGCTGCTCGAGCTGCTCAAGGAGAGCTATGTGATCGAGGAGCTCGACCTCGAGCATCTGGACATTCACCCTCTTGATTCCCAGCGACTGAACGAGCGCCTTGCCCTTCTCGCAAGAGGCGAGCTTCTCGACCCCAGCTTTATCCTCGCGCGACAATTCGCGAACGCCAACTGCGTCGTGGTCGCTGCCCCGTACTGGGACTTCGGCTTTCCCGCGATGCTGAAGGTCTACATCGAGAATATAAGCGTGACGGGCATCTCCTATAGGTATGGGGAGAGGGGCCAGACGGTCGGTCTGTGCAAGGCAGAGCGACTCTACTACGTAACCACCCGGGGAGGCCTCGTTACCGATGAGGATGACCTGGGCTACAGGACCCTTGAGGGCATGGGACATATCTACGGTATCAAGGACATCAGATGTATGAGCGCTCGGGGGCTGGACATCGTGACTGTCGATGCCGACGAGGAGGTCAGCAGGGCCATCGACGAGAAGGTCAACGCACCGGGCGCCCTTACATAAAGGCGTTGCGCCAAGGTGTGCCAGAAAACGTCAAGGCGCACCAAGGCACGCCAAGGCACGCCATTTTGATTCCCACGCAACGCCAGTTCGACTCTTGGCAACTCTATAGTGGGTCGGGTATCAACCCTACAGTGGGCCGGGTATCGTCAGCTCGACACCCGACCCACCGAGTCACATCGCCGTACGGAGCGACGCGGCATACTACAGCTTTGCCAAGGCCTGATCAAGATCGGCAATGAGGTCATCCACGTCCTCGATGCCCACCGAGAGGCGCACGAGGTCCTCGCTGAGGTGCGCCGCCTCGAGCTGCTCGGCGCTCAGCTGCGAGTGCGTGGTCGACGTGGGGTGGATGATGAGCGACTTGGCGTCTCCCACGTTGGCGAGATGCGTGAAAAGCCTGACGTTGTCCACGACCTTAAGTCCTGCCTCGCGCCCACCCGCAACGCCAAAGACCAGCACACCCCCAAACCCGTGCCTGAGAAGGCGGCTCGCAAGATCATGACTCGGGTCATCCGCAAGGCCCGGGTAGCGCACCCACTTGACCTTGGGATGGTCTCGCAAGAACTGTGCCACGGCAAGCGCGTTCGCGCAGTGGCGCTCAACGCGTAGCGAGAGGGTCTCTAGGCCGATACCGATGAGCTGAGCCGCGTAGGGAGAGAGTGTGGGCCCAAAGTCGCGCAGCTTGTTGGCAAGCACGCGGGTTGAGAAGGGCGCCGCAGGAGCCGCATCGGCGAACACGGCGCCATGATAGGAGGGGTCTGGCTTGGCAATAGTAGGAAACTTGTCAGCCTGGGCCTTCCAGTCGTACGTACCCGCATCGACGACGGCGCCTCCGAGCGCAACCCCATGACCACCAATCCACTTTGTGAGCGACTCGAGCACGACTGCAGCACCATCTTGCGTAGGACGGTATAGATACGGGGTCGCGAAGGTGTTGTCAACGAAGACGGGCACGGGCTCAGAGAGCGAGCGTGCCGCCTCGACGAGTGCGGGAATGTTGGCTACGTCGACGAGCGGGTTGCCTATGGTCTCCACGTACCATAGCTTGGTGTTCTTTCTGGTCGCAGCAACGAAGGCATCAATGTCGTTGTTCTGGACGAAGGTGGTCTCTATACCGAGGTCAGCAAGGGTATGCAGAAGAATGTTCCAGGTACCTCCATAGAGGGAGTCGGATGCGACCACATGGTCACCAGCGCCTGCTATGTTGGTGGTCGCGAGGATCTCGGCCGCATGCCCCGAGGCGACGGCAACGGCGCCCGCCGCGCCCTCGACGGCAGCCACGCGCGCGGCCACGGCGTCTGCGGTCGTGTTGGTCAGACGACCATAGACGTTGCCCGGCCTGGCAAGCGCAAACTTTGCCGCCCCATCGGCTGCGTCATCGAACTGAAATGCAGCTGAGGCATAGATGGGAAGGGCTGCAGAACCGGTAGTGGGATCGGGTGCATAGCCCGCATGCACCTGCAGAGTGTCGAAGTGTTTCTCGGGATCCTGTGCAAAGCTGGGGTCAAGCGCAAACGCCATGGTACTACCTCCTAGACGATAACCAGTCTCTTAGAATTTACGTTGCTTCCGTACTTTCATAGCTAGCTATCTTAGGAGTTGCTCTAGAAAATACCAGCTAGGTTCCTATACGTAGTAATACGGCATGGTTATCGTTAAAACCGATATGCTGGTAGATCTTGGCGAAACCGCCCCGCAGTCTGGCGGGCGGTTGCTTTGATAGTGCCCCGCAGGCTGGCGGGTGGTTGCCCGGACGCACTCTGGGAGCAGACAGGCGGTTTAGCCCAACATGCGCCGCTCGTCCCCGATCTTAGACGTACCAGAGGCCGCCCTCCTGGTGGCAAAAGCCCTCTTCCCGCAGCTCCTCCAAGAGGGTCTCCACCTGGGAACATGACAGATCCTCTCTACCCGCTTGGCGCTCGACGCCCGACAGCTCCTCGGCAAGCGTGTCACAACTCACATGAGCCTCTCCGCAGGCACGGTGGGCCAAGAGCAGACGAACCAAGGAAGAGCGCTTCTGGCGATGCGAACCCTCGAACTGAGACTGCCGCGCGTGAGTGGCGGAGCGACGCGAGGGATTGGGCAGCGCCCTCTTGAGGTGGGCGCCGTAATCGAGCAAGGCATAGTACCAGTTGCGCGGATCGTCTGCAGGATTGCTCGCGTCGGGAGGGCAGGTCTGTGCCACCAGCGGTGCCAGCTCCCCATCACGTACTCCGCGCACCTCAGGAAAGAACTCGTGGAGAAAAACCGAGCGCACGTTCGTCTCTAGATAGATGCCCGGGAGGTCGAAGGCGAAGGCACGGATACCCGCCGCCGTCGCAGGGCCGATGCCCGGAAGCCCAACCAGCGCATCGAGCTCATACGGGAGCACGCCATCGGTACGCACGAGCTGGTCCGCTGCCTGCCAGAGCTGGAGTGCCCGACGATTGTACCCCAGACCCTGCCACTCGGCAAGCACGTCGGCACGCTCCGCACCCGCAAGCGCCTCAATCGTGGGAAAACGCTCGAGCCAGCGCTGCCAGCGACCGTCGACACGTGAGGTCTGCGTCTGCTGCAGCATGACCTCACTGACCCAGATGGCGTAGGGGTCATGCGTCTGCCGCCAAGGCAGGTCTCGGTAGCAGCTAAGGCCACGTTCCAGCACCAAATCTCGGAAGCTGGCAAGCGTCGGACCAAGACTGTCGATCCACTCCTCACGCAGGGCAGACCCGTTGGGCATACAGGACCCTCTGCGACTGTCCTCTCGCATGTTACTCGCTGTGCGGCTTCACAAGCTCGAACGTGTTGCCTTTAGAGAGCGCCGGATGCTTGCGCTCCACGACGACATCGTAGATCGTCATGGCGTCAAAGTAATCGCGCAGGATGTTCTCGGCCTCGCACCACACGGGGTTAAAGTGACAGTCCGGCATGAAGGGACAGGGGCCCCCATCTTCGCCAGAGTGGTCGCAAGCAGATATCCTGATGGGACCCTGCAGGGCCTCGACGACAGAGCGGACCGTCGTCTTCTTGGGATCCATGAGCAGTCGCATACCTCCGCGCGAGCCACGCGTACTCTCGATGATGCCCGCATGCGCAAGGTCACGCTGAATCGAACGGGCAAAGGAGTAGGGTACGCCGCGACGCTCCGCCGCCACACGCACCGATACGATCTGCCCCTCATGTTCGACAAGCTCTGCAACCATACGTAGGGCATAGTCGGTCTTCCTAGAGAGGTCCATGTGTCTCCTTTCCGGCGGGTCTGATCTAGCCCCAGTTCAGAACTTGCCAGTGCTGACGCTTCGCCTTGAGCCTGAGCGCCTTGCCCGGCGTGACGGCATAGGCCTTCTCGGACGCAGCGAGGAGGTCAGCGTCGCTGTGGTGATCGGCATACGAGTAGGCGATCGTCCATGCGTCCGTACCAATGTGTTCGTTGGCCCATCCTATGACTGCTTTGGTCTTCTCGGGACCCGCTATCACAACGCCGTCGACGTTGCCGGTATAGTTACCGTTGGCGTCGAGCTCCATACCCGTCGCCACGAAGTCGTCCGCGCCCGTGACTCTGACCGCCCTTTGTGCGATGTCCTTGAACGTCGCCGAGACAAGCAAGATGGTGCAGCCCTCGCGCTTGCGCTTCCCAATCTCACGGATGGCCTCTTGGCGATAGCGCCTAAGCAGGACCTCATCATGAAAGTCCATCATGATGCGATGGACCTCCTCGGGCGTACGTTCGCTGAGGGCTGAAAAGACCTGCTCGCGCGCCTCACCCTGTCGATAGGGCAGATGCAAGACATAGCGGACCCCCCACCAGCCCAGGCGCAAGGCCCGAGCGAGCCTCAGATAGCCATGAGCAAAGAGATAGCTGGCAAAGAGGGCGCCAGACTGACCACTGATGATCGTGCCATCGTAGTCAAAGGCTGCGATCCGAGTCCTCTTGTCGCAGGCCACCCCATCGCCCGACGTCTCGTTCTTGCCCATGTCCTTCCTCTCAGCGTTTGTCCATATCCAAACATAATGTAAAGAGTATGGCACAAGTATCATTTGACAAAACCAAAATAAACTAGATGAAGTAATTCTACACTATTGCGTCATGTACTTACGCATAGCGTATTCTCACCGTCAAGACACCCCCTACGAGGCCGCTGATACCGTGCAGGCGTGTAGGCACCGCATCGGACGCTTTGGTTCACGCCGACCATGCAAAAACTCGGCCACAAACTTAATAGAACATAAAAAGAGGACTCCATTGGTGGAGCCCTCTTGTATGGACAATGGCGGGATGTAAGGGACTTGAACCCTCGACCTCCGACGTGACAGGCCGGCGCTCTAACCAGCTGAGCTAACACCCCTTTCGTATTTTGCAACAGCTATTCTACCTAAAAGCCAGAATCCATGTCCAGACATCTCTTAAAATCAATTTCGTTCATCTACACTCCATAAGCTTGGCACACCCCCGCAGCCTCTCCTGCCGTCGCACGCGCCTCACCCTCACCCCATGTCTGACGAGACCCCGCAGATCGCGGAGATAAGCCCAAGAAAGGACGTCTCGACGTCTCGTCCGCTCTTGAGCTCGCGCTCACAGCGGGCACAGGCCGCGAGAGAGCGCTCGAGCTCACCCGAGCCAAAGCGTCGCGACCACCCAAGATGGCTCCTGACCGCCCAGGGGGGCCTGTCGAGCGTCTTTGCGAGCTGCGAGGCCTCCCCACGCAGCTCAAGAGACCTCGCGCAGGCGAGTTCCCTGATCCTTCCCTCAAGGAGAGAGACGAGCGCGATCTGTGAGGGCTTCCTCATGAGTCCGTAGAGCTCGAGCGCTCGGGCAAACTCGCGTGCGCTCACAGCGTCGAGAAAGTCCCACGGCTTGACCTCGGCGGTACGCGCAATGTGGTTCCTCACATCTTGAAGGGTGATCTCACCTGCCGCCCCCTTGAGGGCGGCCAGACTCCTCACCTGGCTCTCGAGCATGATCGTCGACTCACCCACACGGCTCAAGAGCTCCTCTGCGGCCTCGCCGCACATACGCATCCGTTGGGCCTGGGCCATCTTCTGAATGACAGGCACAAGCCTCTTGCCCTTCTTGGGGGCACAGTCGATGACGGCTCGTGGTCCGACAGCCGCGACGGCCTTGTAGAGCCTCGTCGACTTGGCGAGCGTCGCCGCCACAAGGCAGAGCACGCAGTCGGGGTTGGGATCCTTCAGATAGTCGATGATCGCCTCGGAGGTGGGCTTGGCAAGGTGCTCCGCCTCGACCACGAGGACGAGCCTGAGGCCGCCACCCACAGGCAGGGTGTTGAGCGATGCAAGAAGCTCACCCGGCTCAAGCTCCTTGTTCGCCACACGCTCGTCCAGGTTGAATGCCTCGTATCCTTGCGCAAGCCGACCCTTCAGCCGCGTCTGGGCCGCTCGGCTCTTAAGCTCGTCGGTCCCCACAACAAGATAGGCTGATAGCAGCCCAGATCCAGCCCCCGCACCCATGCGACCCCCCCTCGCCCAAACCAGCCGCCGCCTGCTGCGGCGAACGGACACTACGGATTGCCGCCTGCGCTCACGGGCGATACGCTGCGGCGAGCCTCTCCCACGCGGGCATCGAGTCCACGATGGTCTTGTGGCTCACGCAGTAGCTGACGCGCACCCACCCGGCACAACCAAAGCTGTCAGACGGCACGGGCAACAGCTCGAACGCCTTGGCTTTCTCAAAGAAGGACACAGAATCGGGCTCGAGCGACTTGAGCCACAGGTAGAAGGCACCCTGAGGCTCGATGAACTCATACCCCAACCTCAAGAGACCCTCGGTGAGAATGGCGCGATTTCTCTCATATGCCCCCACGTCACAGGGCACGTCAACGCAGTCGGCCACCACTCGTTGGAAGAGCGCCGGCGCGCACACGAAGCCAAGCTTGCGGCCGGCACCTGCAACGGCAGCGAGCAACGACTCGTGATCAGGATTTGTGTTTGGCACCAAGATCCACCCGATGCGCTCGCCGGGCAGGCTGAGGCTCTTGGAATACGAGTAGCATACGATGGTCCGGTCATAGATCGAGGGTACCCACGGGACCTCAGCCCCATAGCTTATCTCGCGGTAGGGCTCGTCAGACAACAGGTAGATACTCGTACCCAGCTCGCGCTCGCACTCACGAATGACCGTCGCCGCCGCCTTGAGCCTCTCTCTCGAATAGATCGAGCCCACGGGGTTGTTGGGTGAGTTGATGATGACGGCCTTGGTACGCTCGCTGAGCGCAGAATGAAGGCTGTCACTATCTATCTGGAAAGTTGTGGTATCGGCCAGCACCTCCACGCAGCTGGCACCAGCTGCCTCAATCCACACGCGGTACTCCGGAAAGTACGGCGCGATAACGATGACCTCATCACCAGGATTTACGATGGCATTGAGCGTGATCGAGAGGGATGCTGCAGCCCCACAGGTCATGTACACGTCGGCAGGATCGTACGACGTGTTAAAGCGACGATTGAGCGAGTCGGCCACGGCCTTGCGTGCGATGGGCAGTCCAGCTGCGGGAGTGTAGCCGTGTAGCTGCGTCGCAGGCAGAGACAGCGAGCGCTCTATGGACTCACGCACGCTGTCCGGCGCGGGAACGGAGGGGTTACCTAAGGAGAAGTCAAAGACGTTCTGGGCACCTATCTGGGCCTTGCGAGCGGCTCCATAAGCTGCGATCTCGCGAATCGACGACTTCGACGCACCGTAATCATAGCTTTTCTGGTTGATTGACATCGCCTGTGCTCCCCTCTCGTGCGTGCGAGACACGTATCTCTAGCCCTCGCCTGCAACCTCGCCCTTTGGCTGCCCACCTTCTCGCTCCCTGGCGGTCTGCCTGGCCGCACGCGCCCGCTCGGCAGCAACGAGGCCTGCGGTCACCTTATCATCCTCGGGCACGACAACCGAGTCGTCAATGCCATCGTGGTTGAGGTCGACCCTCTCTGTGGGGTGCGTCTCGACGAACTCTGCCCAGCGGTCGTCAAGCAGCGCGTCCACGACCTCGCCCTCCACGGTCTCGCGGTCAAGCAACACACGGGCCATGGTCGCCATCTGGTTGCGACGGCTCTCGAGAACCCTGCGGGCGCGCAGGTGTGCCTCACGCATGATGCGCTCCACCTCATCATCGATGCGCTTCGCGGTCTCGGCGGCGTAGTCGTTGTGGTTGGCGTAGTCGCGACCTAGGAAGACCTCGTGCTGGGCTTCCCCGTAGACCTGGGTACCCAGATCCTCGCTCATGCCGTATTGCGTGACCATCTTGCGGGCCACCTTCGTGGCGCGCTCCAAGTCGTTGCTTGCCCCGGTGGTGATGTCCTCGCAGAAGAGCTCCTCTGCGGTGCGCCCGCCCAGAAGCACGGCGATCTCGTCGAGCATGCCGTCTCGCGTCTCGAGGAAGTGGTCCTCCTCCGGCAGCTGCAGCGTATAGCCCAGCGCACGCCCCCTGCTGATGATCGAGATCTTGTGCACGGGATCGCTGTTTTCCAATATGTGACCCACGAGCGCGTGCCCGCTCTCGTGGAAGGCTATGGTGAGGCGCTCCTTCTCGGTCATCACACGGCCCTTCTTCTCGGGGCCGGCAATGATGCGCTCCATCGACTCCTCGACTTCGTCCATGGAGATCCTGTCCTTGTGACGACGCGCGGCGAGAAGGGCAGCCTCATTCATGAGGTTCGCGAGCTCCGCACCCGTGAAGCCCGGCGTAAGCTTGGCAATGCGCCCGTAATCGATGTCGTCGTCCTTAGGCTTGTTCTCGGCATGCACCGCCAGGATGCGCTCGCGGCCCTTGACGTCAGGGCGGTCCACCATGACCTGACGGTCGAAGCGCCCGGGGCGCAGGAGCGCCGGATCGAGGACGTCGGGACGGTTGGTCGCAGCAATGAGGATGGCCGAGGAATTCTCGTCAAAGCCGTCCATCTCGACCAGAAGCTGGTTGAGGGTCTGCTCGCGCTCATCGTGCCCACCACCAAGGCCTGTACCGCGCTGACGGCCAACGGCGTCAAGCTCGTCGATGAAGATGATCGACGGAGCGGAGTCCTTTGCCTGCTTGAAGAGGTCGCGCACGCGACTCGCGCCCACCCCCACGAACATCTCCACGAAGTCGGAGCCAGATATCGAGAAGAACGGAACGCTCGCCTCGCCAGCAACGGCCTTGGCCAAAAGCGTCTTGCCCGTGCCTGGGGGACCCACCAGAAGGACGCCACGCGGGATCTTTGCACCCATCTTCTGGTAGCGCTCGGGTTCGCGCAGAAAGTCACGGACCTCCTTGAGCTCCTCCACCGCCTCGTCGACACCCGCGACGTCCTCGAACTTGACCTTAGGCCGCGACTTGTCACTCGTGCGGGCCCTCGTCGCGCGTCCGAAGCTCATGGTGCGACCGTTTTGCGCCTGCACCTGCCGCACAAAGTAGACGAGCATGCCGGCTATGAGCAAGGTCGGCAGCACCGTGGCGATCAGGCTCGCCCCAAAGCCATCGGAGGTCTCCACTGTGAACGTGGTGTCAGGATGCTTGGCCATGAGCTCCTGCAGGCTATCGTTGCCAACGTAGGAGCTGGTAAAGTCAACCGGCCCGTTTCCCTCGTCCTTATCTGACTTGCTCGGCCAGTAGCTGCCGCTTAGGCTACCGTCCGTCGCCTTATAGGTAACCGAGCTCACGCGGCCATCCCTGACTGCCGAGACGAACTCGTTGGTCGCGAGCTCGTCGACTCGCGCCCCGCCGCCCAAAGCACCTCTGCCGGGTGAGGAGAATAGATGGGCCGCCAACACGATCACGAAGATGAAGCCTAGAAGGGCGGCTCCCATGCCACCCGGGCCAAGAGGGCCCGGGCCACCGCCCAGCCCGTACCATCCGCCCGAGTCATCGCTGTCGTTCCTGTCATTGCTATCGTTGCTATCGTTGCGCCTGTCGCTCGTTGCCACCTATGAAACTCCTTGCATCGATCTTCGCACGGCCAAAGGCTCGCTCTGCCATGCGCGGGTTGTCATCGTTGTGCCTACTTATACACCTCAGGCTTGAGGATGCCAATGTAGGGCAGGTTGCGGTATCTCTCCGCGTAGTCGAGGCCGTAGCCCACGATGAACTCGTTGGGAACATGGACGCCAACGTAACGTGGGTCGATGGCAGGCACCTTTCCCTCGATATCCTTGACGGCAAAGGTTGCCACGTGGACGGACGCGGGGCGGCGTGCCTGCAGGAGGTCGATGAGGTAGCTCAGGGTAAGGCCCGAGTCCAGGATGTCCTCGGCAATGAGTACGTGGCGCCCCTCGATCTTGGTGTCGAGGTCCTTGACGATGCGGACGACGCCTGAGCTCTTGACGCCATCACCATAGCTGCTCACAGCCATGAAGTCCACCGAGCAGGGCACCGTGATCGCGCGCATGAGGTCAGCCGTGAACACGAAGGCTCCACGCAGCACCGCCACGATCAGCGGACTCTTGTCGGCGTAGTCCCGTGATACCTCCCTGCCCAGTCGCTCGATGACCTTCCTGATATCATCCTCCCCCAGGATGATGCTCTGAATGTCCGGGTGCAGCCCCTCCATGGAAAAGGTCCCTCCTGACGCAGCTGTCGTACGCCCTAGTCCGGCCTGACGAGGCTCAATTCTAGCAGCAGTCTCGTGCTCTGTGTGCAGCGGGCGCGCTCGTCCGCACGAACACCAGCCACCCAGACGATCACACCCCGGGGGCCCGTCCTGACGATGGGCACGCTCGCTCGGTCTCGTGCGGGGATACGCGCTTCGTTGAGGAGGTCTGAGAGCTTCTTTGACTGTCCGTGCATGCCAAGCGGGCAGAGGAGATCACCGGCGACAGGACCGTCAACCCAAAGACAGGATCCTGGTGCCCTGCTGACACCACAGGCACCGGCATCGAGCATTACGGAGAGGCCCTCCCATTCCATGCCATGTGAGCGTGCCATGCTCACAGGGTCGCTACCCATCGGGACGTCGGCGAGCCGGGCCATGAGCCTGCTGCCATCGAGAAGCGTATGGTCGCCCGGAACGTGAAGCCAAAAGGGCTCGCCAGAGCGCTCGACGCTATGGGCGCGCATGAACAGGAGGCCGTACTCCACACGCACGTCGCAGCCCATCGGGGTCGATATCGAGCCATGCGTCGCAGCCACGAGCGAGAGGGTCGCATCGACGTGGCGGGCTTCGAGGCGGGCCTGAGGCGCCAGCTCCAGCATGGCCATACGTACGATGCGCCGGGCTATGGCGACCTCACAGGCGCCGAGCTTAGCCGCATCGAGAGCAAGCATACCCTTTGACCTGCGGCGAACGAGATCACGAAAGGCCCTCGTCGCGACTCGCGTCAGGTAGCTGTCCTCCTCCGAGAGGATGTCACAGGTGGTCGAGAGGCTCGAGACCACGCGCGGGCTCCTCTCCTTGATGGGGGGCATGACCCTATGTCGAACGAAGGAGCGCAGGTAACGCGTGTCCGCATTGGTCGTATCCTCGCGCCACACGATACCGCGCATGCGCAGGAAGTCGCACAGGTCCTCATGCGTACGGTCCAGGAGCGGGCGCACGATGCGGTTGCGACGGCGCGGTATGGACGAGAGGCCCGCAACGCCGCTACCACGCATGGCATTCATGAGGAAGGTCTCGGCGCGGTCGTCTGCGGTGTGGGCCGTGAGTATGCGTGCCGCCGAGCGAGGCGTGCCAAACTCCGCAGAGAGCTGATTGGCCAGCTCGCGCGCCGCGGCATAGCGGACGTCTCGTCCGACACTCTCGACGTTGGCGTCTGGGAAGGAGGCGTCCCTTGCGCGTGCGGCAACATCGACACGCCTGACGGTGCAGGGGATGCCATGGCGCCTTGCGAGCTCCCGGACAAACTCCTCGTCCCCCTCGGAGTCCTCGCCACGCAGCTGATGGTTGACATGCAGCACGTGCAGGCGCTCTCGCGCCATGTGGGCAAGGCCCCGCCCGTCATCGATATCGAGCTTGGACGTCACCGCTAGGAGCAGCAGCGCGGTCGAGTCTGCCCCACCCGAGACCATAAGCACCACGGGAGCGCGCATCTCTCCGGCAGCTGCAGAAGACGGGCGCCCAAGGCGCTGTTCGCCCGTGGCGTACCTGCGCATGACGCTCGTCAACCCAATCACCCAGTCCTCTCTTGAATGCCTCCCAGAGCATGGACGGCTGTGGCACGGCCACGCTCCCTAGTTCTGGGCATAGACCTTCACGAGCTCGACCGCCATCGTGGTGGCAAGGTCCATGCCCTCAACTGTCGTGTGCTCGAAGGGGCCGTGGTAGCCATGCCCGCCCGTACCGAGATTGGGACAGGGGAGCCCCCTGAACGAGAGCTGGCTCCCATCGGTGCCGCCACGAATGGGAGAGACCTCTGCCCTGAGGCCCGCGCGCTCTGCGGCCTGCCGTGCATAGTCTATCAGATACATGCGACCCTCTATCACAGACTCCATGTTGCGGTACTCCTCCTCGATGGTGAGGGTTACCGTCCCCGCGCCCCAGAGCTCGTTCATGACCTTCTCGATGTGACGAAGCGTCGCCTTGCGGACCTCAAACGAGCACTCCCTATGGTCGCGCACGATGTAGGAGGACGTGGCCCTTGCCTCGTCCCCGTGGATGGAAAGCAGGTGGTAGAAGCCCTCGTAGCCCTCGGTGTAGCGCGGTGTCTCGAGGCCAGGAAGCATGTTGTTGGCCTCGAGGGCGAGCAGGACGGCATTGACCATAACGTCCTTGGCGGAGCCGGGGTGAACACTCACACCCCTGAATTCGAAGGTGGCCTCGCAGGCATTGAAGTTCTGGTACTGGATCTCGCCCTCGGTATCTCCGTCTAGGGTATAAGCGACCTCAGCGTCAAAGTGCTCGACGTCGAAGTGGGAGGCCCCCGTGCCTGTCTCCTCATCTGGCGTGAAGGCGACGCGGAGCGGCCCGTGAGCGATACTCTTGTCGCGAATGATCTCGAGCGTAGTCATGATCTCGGCGATGCCGGCCTTGTCATCGACCCCGAGGATCGTGGTGCCATCGGAGGTGATGAGCGTACGGCCCCTGAGCGAGGACAGATGCGGGAAGTCCCTGACCGTAAGGGTACGCCCGCTCGTGCCCAAGGGGAGGTCCTTGCCGTCGTAGTTGGGCGTGAGCTGGGGCCTGATGTCGTGGTCGCAGTACTGCGAGACCGTATCCATGTGCGCAATGAGGCCAAGCCTCCTCTTGTCCTCCAAGCCTGGGGTCGCGGGCAGTTTGGCGTAGACGAAGCACTCGTCACTCAGCGTCACATCGTCGACGCCCAGCTCCTTGAGTTCTGTCACCAGCAGTCGTGCAAGATCAAACTGCTGTTTGGTGGTGGGGGTCGCGGCGCTCTTGCCGTCACTGGGGGTACGCATTACAGCGTATTTAAGCAGTCGCTCGTATGCCTTCATGGTCGGTCTCCTTACGTGCGTACGTGGGTCGTGGCTGTGGCGCTCGGGTGCGGGCAGCACTGCGCGCCGTCGGGCACTGGTGAGTGCGCAGGTCACATGGTAGCGCAGGCGACGGGCGGAGGTGGGCGGGGGGCACGGGACGGCGGTACGTAACGGGAGGGCGCGTGGAAGGACGCGGGGCCTGCCGCCGGGCTTGCAAAGCTCGACTATGCCACTCGGTGACGTCGAGTGTGCGGTCATATGCAGAATGCGCTTTTCCGTGAGGCGTGCTCTGCGGGCGCGGGCCAGAATGCGCTTTTCCGTGAGGTAGCGGTTGCCAGAGTGCGCTTTTCCGTGAGGCGACGCCGCGTTTGCCCAGGTGAGGAAAGGCGCACTCTACGGAAAAGCGCATTCTGGGGTTTGACGTCACGGAAAGACGCATTCTGCGAGCTCCAGAACCGCCAGAGTGCGCCTTTTGGTGAGGCACCTCACGTAAAGACGCATTCTAAAGGTGACGCCCCAGCCAGAATGCGCCTTTCCGTGAGGTACGTCCCGGGGGCGCGGCCAAAGTGCGCCTTTCCGTGAGGCCCGACGTGCAGGGTGCGCTTTTCCGTGAGCCGGCCTGCCAGAGTGCGCTTTTCCGTGAGCCGGCGCCGCGTTTGCCCAGGTGAGGAAAGGCGCATTCTACGGAAAAGCGCACTCTGACATCATACTCTCGCGAAAAAGTACATTCCGTAACTACGGAGTCACGGAATCGAGGATGCCGAGCTCGTCGTCACCGCCGGGACAACCAGCGGATATAGAGCACTGGCTGAACTGCCCTTCTCGCTTGTAAATCACAACGACTCACTCAGCATGGCAGGCATGCATGCGGAACTCTTCCGCGCCTCACGCGACACCGCAGACTCTGTGGGAATGCGCCTCGTGGTTGCGGCGGTTACTTCACATACTGGCCTATGGCGCACTTCTCGCCGTTATGTCTATCCGGACGGGTCGCGATGATGTCGATCTCCGAGACGCCTACCCAGTCCGGGTGGTCAACGCTCACGTCACAGTAGCAAATAACGACCTTGTACCTCCTGCCGGCATCGGTGACGATGCCGGTGACGTGGGGGTCCACGGAGCGCCCCAGGACCCTGCCGCCCTCGACGTCCAGCCCGCCCCCCGACACGGTGCTCCAGCCGCCCTCGCGCCAGCCGGCGGAGAGGTCGACCCTGCCCTCGAAGAACCCCATGCCGCGCGCTATCTCGGCCCTGAGCTCCGGCCGGGCACGGGAGGCCTCGCAGAACAGGGCCTCCAGGCCGTCGGCGTCGTCCTCGTTGAGGCAGGCGAGGACCCTCCTGGAGAGGTCGTGCTCTATCTCCCTGTCGGTGCGGTAGCCGAGGCAGCCCGGGAGGGTGGCGGTCGCTAGGGCGGCGGCCGCAGCGAGGAGCCGCCTACGCGTGAGCATCAGAGCCCTCACCCCCTCCATACGAGCCAAGCCTTCTTTGTGCTGTCATCGAAGATCATCAGTTTGCCCCCATACTTCCCGTGAGCGACACCGTTGCAAGCAGACGCCCCAGACGAGTGACCCCTATGTCCGTGCCCACCTCTTCCTATATGCCAGTATAGAGGATATGTGGGTGATCTATGTTAGAAAAGTGCAGAAGTACGGCGATCCCCCTTGCTGGCAAGTCAGGCTCACGCGGTTTTCCTGTAGATGAGCATCCGATGCACGAGAGGTGTGCCGCATGCTAGCGCCGCTTGATGACTGAGCGACAATACTGCGACAGAGAGACGTCACATAAGCAGCTGGCGCGGGTGACACGCACCCATCGCGCATCACCCCACACGCATATCACTCGACAGCACTGGCACGCACCGTCCAGCATGCCCGCCACGTGCCGTCGCGCCAGACGCGAAAGCGCCCGGCAGCACGTGGCTGTCGGGCGCTCGTAAGGAAAGCTCTTTGGAACCAACTGCGATGCCTGCTGCAGAGCCGACCGTCGGTCTCTCAAGCAAGTCCCAGCACCTGGCGCTAGTCGATGGAGACCTTCGTAACGCTGGCCTTCTCCTCCTGCTTGGGAACATTGACGGTGAGCACACCACCATCAAGCTTGGCGGTAAGCCCGGACGTCGTGGCATCCTTGAGGTAAACCCCACGGCTCGCCTGCCACTCCGTGGTCTCCTTGTGCAGGTAGTTCTTGCCCTTGTCCTCCTCGCTCTCCTTCTTGTCTACCGAGATGGACAGGCGACCCTCGTTGAGCTCCACGTCAATCTCGTCACGGTTGACACCGGCCAGCTCTGCGGTCACGACGTACTTGTCACCCGCGTCCTCCACGTTCATCTTGAAGCTGCCCTCGTTGCTCAGCACCGAGAGCGGTGCGGAGAAGAACGAGTCAAGCGGGTCAAATGCCCTACGCAGTGCCCTCTCGTACCTGTCGTACGGAACCATGTTTGCCATACGGATCACTCCCTTGTGGTATGTGGCGCCTCGTGCGTGCGCCTTTGTGTACGCTCATATATATTCCCCGTAGGCACAGTCCTATACCTATAAGACAAAGATTTTCTTATTGATGCGTGCTTAGCTAAGTTAAGTCTGACTATAGCAGATATAGGATAGATCGAACTTGATAGACCAATGGTGCAAAAGTGCCCATGCGTCCGCACGCACCTGACTACGCTGGTCTATGATAAGCTGCGTGAGCAGAGACTAGCTCGGGTGCCATGCGCGGCGGCATGGCATGTGCCCCGGAGGTGCGGTATGGGCGTGAATAACTACGACGATAGGAACGAGGGTGCAGCCCGAGCGTCGCAACCTGCCCCTGCCCCCCCGCCGTCAAAGGACCATGCCCCCCTGCAAGCCGAGTCCGAGCGGGTGCGACCAGTGCGCCCGACGCCGCCCGCACAGAGCGCAATCGCCAAGGCGGACGCACGCGCATCCGAGGCTCTCGCATCTGAGGCTCTGGAAGATCCTGACGTACAGCTCGGATCTGAAGCAATGAGCGGGGAGGGCGTCACGGTAAGTCACGGCGCGCCTTTGCCTCGCTCCGGCGGGGAGCGCCCCGTGTCGGAAACCCACAGCACGGCAACAGGCCACGTCACGGCCTCACCCCGCGCCGCTGCGGGACACACCCTCCACATCGAAGGCACTCCCTCTCGTGTACAGCCTGGTTTCATCCGTCGGCGCGCCCCGCACCATACCCAAGATGCCATCGATGACATAGCGCAGGACGGTAACTCGATCGGCGAGTACACGCACGACTCAAACGTCTCGATTCGGGGAAATGTACGCGGTGGGGCGTTCTCGGGAATGCCCTACCGTAGGGCACGCAGTGGCATAGATCAGGTCAAGAGCGGAAAGTATGGGCGCTATCTTGAGATCCCCAAGGGTCGTCGATCCATTTTCGTATCCCAAGAGCAGCAGAAGCGCCGTCGGTCGGCCCTCTCGCTCGTCGCGATCATAGTCTTTTTGGTCATCGCTTTCCTCATCGTCTGGAGGCTCATCGCGTCAGTCGCCCAATAACCGGTCAAGGGCCTCTGAAGTCCGTGTCCCGCAGCTTGTGGAGCACACAGAGATGGAGTCCACCTGGACAAAACGCTTGTACGTTAGCGCCCCACAGACCTCGGCCCATCGCGCGCCCCTCCCAAGGCGCCTCGGAAAGGGGCGCGCGGTACGGGTGCCGGACTTGTGGGGCTCGGCCGTGCCACTCGGTGACGCCGAGTGCACGGTCTTAGCGCCACCCGGTGACGTCGAGTGGCACTACTTTTCCTGACAACTGCGCATATGTTGACTCCCATGCCACTCGGTGACGCCGAGTGCGTAGTCTTAGCGCCACTCGCCACCACCGAGTGGCACAGCCAGGCCATGTACAGCGCGGTTCAAGAGTCATCAAAAAGGTGGGCGACGCCGGACGGTAGCAGGACAGCAGCAGGACGGCCAAGAACATTTGGCCTGCTCGTGGAGGGTAATCAGCAATACTCCACTGGCCGAATAGTGCGCGCAGTGATGCAGGGAGCTGAACTTCTTAGATAAAATTGAGATATAGGGACAAATGCAGTTGCACCGTAGCCTGCCTCAGCAACGTGTCACGGATTGCGACACCGGTCAGAGCATGACCGGTGATTACCGTACGTCGCAAAACACTGCGGACAAGGCAGGAAGCGGGACAGATGCGCTCGGGAAGCGGGGGGTGTCATCGTAACAATGAGGGTCATGGTAGTCGAGGACCAAGCCATGTTGCGCGAGTCCCTTGCCATGGCTATCGATGCTCAGGAGGACATGCAGGTTGCGGGAATGCTTGCTGATGCCGCCGAGGCCCCTGATCTCGTGGAACGCATTCATCCCGATCTTGTTCTCATGGACGTATGTACCGAGAATGATTCCAGCGGCATAGTTGCTGCCAAGCGGATAAAGGATCAGCACCCGGAGGTTTATGTCGTCATCATGACAGGCATGCCTGATATTACCTTCGTGCAGCAGACACGCGCCGCGGGTGCCGACAGCTTCGTGTACAAGAACGTCTCCACGACCGAGCTCCTCTCTGTGATTCGTTCCACGATGGAGGGGTATTCCACCTTTCCCGCACGCCCTCGCTTGGCCACAGCAGCGCTCAATCTTACCGACAGCGAAGTCGAGGTGCTGCGTCTGGTCTGCGAGGCAAAGTCGCGCAGGGAAATTGCCTCAGAGCTCTTCCTCTCGGAGGGTACCGTCAAGCGTCGTATCTCAGAGATCTTGGCGAAGACCGGCTATGACAGCATCATGAAACTTGCTGTGAATGCGGTGGCCAAGGGCTACATCGTGCCTCGCCTAAGGGGAGTGTGACGCGCTCTCATCCTCGCCCATCATTCATCCTCGCCCATCATAACGGCGCAGTGGGCCAGATGTCCCAGAGGCCGCCCACAAATGAGCCATGGGGGGCTTCCATGGCCACAGGCAAACGCTGATGATTATCTCAAGGTGAATGTAAGGTAGATGGCTCTCTTTTAACGCTGCTAGCAAGATGGCCTGCAACAGGAGGGCCTGTCGAAGGAAGACGTGGGCAGATGGGAGGCTTCACCTAGAGAACATACGAGATACGGCCGGTCAAGCAGGCTCCCAAAGAGGGAGCCAAGGAGTGGAAGGGAATGGACATCATGAGAAAGGGAAGGGTCATACCCGCGTTTTTCGCTGCGATCGCGGCGGTTGCGGTCTGTCTTTTCGCCTCGGGCTGCCTGGGCACCGGGCCTTCGGAGGCCACGAAGGCGCAGTGGAAGCCCAAATTCGTGGGTACCTGGGACCTGCAGGAGGCCAAGGGCGACAGTAGCTACTCTGCCGAGGACCTTCAATTGGTTCGCGAGATGGGCTATGACTTCTACCTGGAGCTCAAGGAAGATGGTACGGCCGCCCTCGTGATAGACGACGATAAGACGTCAGGCACCTGGGAGGTCAAGAGCGAGAACGTGGCGACGTTCAGCGCCGAGGGCGACACCATGGAGATGAAGCTTGCTGACGGCAAGCTCACCGCCGAAGAAGGTAACAAGAGCCTCACGTTCGTGAAATCCAACACAAACAAGGGGTCTTCGACAACGGGTACCACGACACCGGCGGCAGGTAACGCAAACGGGTCCTCCACCAGCAGAAGCGGTAGCGAGAACTCCACCACCAAGGTAGACCTTACCCCCGTGACCATTGCCGATGATGAGGTGTGCAAGATCGTTGTCACAAGCAAGGGGGAGGACTTTATGGGAGATCCCGGCTACAGTCTTACCATCACTAACAAGAGCGACAAATCCATCTTCGTCACAGACGCCACTGACAGCTTCTCTGTGAACGGGAAAATGGCTACTGCCTTCCTAAACGTGAGCATCAAGAGCGGTATGTATGCGGACAGCTTCATGTATTTCACGAGAGATGAACTGGGTGGTGGCCTCGACAGCCTTACGGCCGTCGAGGGCGAGATTGAGGTCTTTAGTGACGGTGACTTCGAGGAGCTGGGTCACTATCCGTTCCGCATGTAGCGTGTCTTGTGGTCGACGTGGGGCGTGAGGCCCACCCACCTGTCTGCTTGGACCTCTCGTCGGTCTGGCACCTATCACGGGACATGGGAACATGAGACCATAGGCCACAAGGCAAAAAGAAGCCAGGAGGCACTATGCGTTCAGGAGTGTCCCGCAAGAGCGTCCTTTGGGCAGCAGGCCTCGGCCTGCTGCTCCTTGTGCTCGAGCTTGCGCTTCCCTCGACGACGCGGGTGTGGCCCTACCCGCACGAGAGTGCCTATGGCACCACCGGTCCCATGATACTGATGGTGCCACTGTTGGGGCTCTGGACGCTCTCGATATGGCAGCGCTGCCCAGATGCACAGGTCAGGTGCTACCTCATGCGCTGTGCCGCCATGCTCGCCCTCCTTCAGCTGGTTGCACTCGTCAAGTACACCGCACAGAGCAACGCTGCGGTTGCCCTCGGCTGGTACCTCTACTACCCAACCATCGTTTATGTGCCGCTACTCGTGCTCTTCTGTGCGCTCAAGACGACGGGACTCGAGCGGCGCAGCTGGGTACGGAAGCTCAAGGTCTGTCTGCTTGTGGCGGGAGCAATCCTCTGCCTGCTCGTACTTACCAACGATTTGCATCAGCTCACCTTCCTGTTCGATCCCCTCGACCCACTCTGGGACGTTCGCTATAGCTATGGTCCGGTCTATGGTGCCGTCTATGCGTGGCTCGTGCTCGTGCTTGGAGCGTTCTATACGCTGACTGCCGTCTATGCCCGGGGCATGCGCAGACGGCTTGTGGCACTCGTCTTCGTGATGACCCTGCTGGTCTTTGCCTACTCCATCTCGTACAACTTCCGTTTTGACCCTGCCCTCAACAGCAACTTTGCGCTCACGTTCACGATAAGCTGCGTCGTGAACATCGAGGGTTGTTTGCAGCTGGGACTCTTTCCCGCCCACAAGAAGCTCACGCGACTTTTCGAGTCCATGCCCTTCGACGTCAGACTCCTGACACACTCTGGCGAGACGGCCTTTGCATCCAAGGCGGCGGCTTCGGTACCCGACAGCGTACGGGAGCGACTTACGCACTTCGAAATGCATCCCGGTGCACGGGTGACCTTGGAAGCTCCTGGCGAGAAAGACAGGCTCTATAGAGGCTTTGGCGTGAGCGGCGGGTACGTGCTCGTGAGCGAGGACATCAGCGAACTCAACGAACGGCGGCAAAGGCTCGCCGTGCAGCTGCTCCAACTGCGGCGGCGCAACCGCGTGCTGAGGCATGCGCATGCCGTTCGCGAAAGCCTATATCGCCAGCAATGCGAGAAAGAGCTTCTGGATGAGGTCGATGCCTCACTGAGAGAAACGGTCCAGGCCATCAGGAGGATACTCGCGTCGTTGCCCCCCACATCCGATGAACCCGCCCGTATCGAGCGGCGTCGCAAGCTGCTTCTTGTCAAGTTGTTGGTCTCATACTGCAAGCGCAAGGGTGCGCTCGTGCTTTTGGGAACGGATGACACGAGTTTTGATGCGCAGCACCTGAGACTTGTGATAAATGAGAGCATGGCAGATGCCCGCTCGTCGGAGCTTGACTGCGCTGCCTGGGTGGGCTTGGATCGTCCGCTACCCATCCAAACCGTGAACACCATCTATGACTGTATGTACGACGTTCTGACGGCGGCGTTCGTGCGTAAGGACGCGACACTCATGGTCTTTGTCACCGAGAAGGAAGCGGACCTCGTGGAGTTGCGCTGCGCCCTCGAGACGACAAAGAGCGAGCAGAGCTGCCCCTATGCCTTGGGAGACGAGTTGCGTCGCCGCCTGGAGATGCGTGACGTCCAATTTGGCCTTGAGGAAGATGAAGGCGTCCTGCACCTCAACGTCCTCATAGCAGCGCCTGCGGCCGAGCCCGCAGCTGCCCTGACGGGAACATGATCATGGCTTCGGGTCTCGTGTTTCCCAAGCACGTGGTGCTGGAGTTTATGATCGTGCTCCTTACGCTACTTGCCACGCTTCAGCTAACCTTTGCCCTCATGAGAGCCGCCTTTCTTGCCACGTCGGCGTCAGAGCGTCGTGGTCGCCTTCTTGGTGTGCTCTATGCCGTCTTTCTGTGCCTAGACTTTGTGGTGATGGCTGCGGTCTGCGTAAGCGGTGCCTATGGGGACCCGCTCTTTGTCCTTGAGTTCTTTAGTCTTCGGGTGCCGCTCATGGTACTGATGTGGGTGGTCGCGCCCTCCATGGCGGTGGCCTGTATGCAGGTGGTCCTCCTGCGGCGTCCTCTACTCCTGTGTGACGTGGTCGTGTTACTTGCGGTCCTGCCTCCTGTCGCCCAGGAGCTTGGCCCTCTCTGGCCCTTCGCCCTCATCCTTATGGTGGCCTACTTCGTTGGCAGGGGGGTAGGCGATGCGGGCGAGCTGCTGAGGCTGAGGAAGCTGGGTCTTACGCGCTTCTCACCGGGAGAGGCGTTGGGCGTCGTAACCGAAGGCATGCTTTGTACCAGAGACGATGGTCGCGTCCTTTTCATGAACGATGCCATGCGCTCCTGTCTGGGGGAGCTTGGTCTCCCGCTCGACCTGGGAGACTTTCGAGATCTTTGGGAGAGGATCGTGAGCCTTGCTGCGGGAGGCGCACGCTCGGCAGACGGGGCCAAGCGTGGGGTAAGGATACGCATTAGCGCAGACGAGACGCGCTACTTCACCTGTGAGCCCCTCTCAACGAGACACAAGGGCAGGTGCATCATCGCCTATGACATAAGCGAGCGCGACCAGCTTGATCGCCGCCTTGAGCGAACGGGCAAGGGGCTCGAGCGTGCCGGGACGGAGCTTGCCGAGTCACTTCAACGCGTGCAGGAGGTGGCGCGCATACAGGCGAGCCTGCACATGCGCTCACGCGTGCATGACGTCATCGGCCAGCGTGTCTCCATCCTGCACCGCTATCTTGAGGATGACCAGTTGCCCGACGAGACGGTGGCGACGCTTGAGCCGCTGCTGGTGGGCATCCTGGACGACCTGCGCGTCCATGAGGCAGATGATCCCCAGGCCTCGCTCGCTGCCGTCATCGCCGCCTTCGAGCTGGTGGGTGTCAGGTTCTGCGTCACGGGATCGCTTCCGGCCGACGATGAAGTGGCGGGGCTCTTCGTACGCGTGATTCGGGAGGCCTCGACCAATGCCCTGCACCATGGGCAGGCGCACACCATCTGGCTTTCGATGGACCAGACGGCGCGCTCGGCACATCTCTCTGTGGAAAACGATGGTACGGTACCTGCCGCCGTGCGTGAGCGAGGGGGCATAGCCGGAATACGGCGACGTGTGGCGAGCGCAGGAGGTTCCCTCTCCATTAACAGGGAGCCACGCTTCTCGATACATGTAGAGGTACCTCTCGCATGGTAGAAGGATGCCCCTGTGGCGGGTACCCGCGGGGCGAGGGCGGGGCGGGATGGAGCGCCACCTGCCTCCTTCCCTCGCGCGATAGTGCCCCGCAGATTCTGGGGCACTAAGGAAAGGAGCTCAACTGGGCAAACGTTCGCAAGAAGGTACCCCGCAGATTCTGGGGCACTAAGGAGGCGGGGAGCCGGGGTCCTTGAGACGCACCCGACAATGTGCTCCGGTGATGCTTTGCGTCTCGACGCGAAAGCCCCACTCGTGGGACGGCGAGAGCGTCTATTTCCAAGGGTCCCTCTCGAAGAGTGGTTCGGGCGCAGCCGGGCGATCCGAAAAGGGATCATACCCATCGTCGTCCTCGTTCTCGGCCCGCAGAAAGGGCTCGTCGACGGGGTCGAGGGCGTCGATGGGACCCCACCCATCCGCTAGCCTGTGCTCGCGCTCGACAGCGACTGTGGGCGTAAGTGCAGGGATGACACGGTCGCCAGATGACGCCTGCCGCCTCGCAAGACGTCCCTCGCGCCCGGCAGTCTTGCCCCGGCTCGATAGCTCGCCACCTGTGGCCGCACGGCCCACGTGCGACTCCACTCGCATGGGCTCAGGCGATCCCTTGACCTGCTCACTTCGCATAGATGTCGGAAAAGGCAACGAAGCTGCAGAGACTGCCATCATACTGGGAGAGGTCGAGGCTGCTATAGAGCGACTTTGGGGCAGCCGTCGCAGTGGCTCGAGTCGTGCCGCCCTCGTTGGCGATGAGAACGGTCCAGTAGTAATCGTCCATTTCGCCGTAGGCGCAGATGAACGAGGTGCTGCCGGACTGGGTGGGGTGCGAGGTCTGGGTAGGCTGCTGAGTGGCCGGGGCGGTCTGGGTTGGCTGGGCAGGTTGGGCGGTGTGGGCAGACTGCGGGAGCTTCGCTGAGTGCTGGTCTACGACCTGCTTCTTGCCGGTAAATCCACAGAGGTTCATGATGGCCTGCACCGCAGAGTCCGAAAGTGAGCTGGCACCCGACGGCAGTTCGGACGTGGGGATATCAAGGCGTATGCCACTGAATTTGGTGCCTTCGGCAAGGAGCTCCGAGTCGGTAGAACCCTTGCTCGCATCATAGGAGCGCGAGAAGGGCTGCGGACTGAAGGTGACCGTACCCTTGCGCTCGGAGTTGTAGAGGGCCTCAAGGGCGTTGTTCGGGTCGATATAGTTGCCCTCGAGTATGAACTTCTGCTGAGACAAGAAGTTGGAGATGATCTTGGGATTGTAGGAGAAGTAATCCACCAAATGGTGGTAGTCAGAAGGCGACGACGCCGATATCTCGAGGTCAACCGTTGAGCCCGCCTTCACTTTGCTACCCGGCTCGGGGCTGCAGCTGACGACGACGCCGAGGTCCTTACCAGACTTGACATACGTGACATTTGCCTTAAGCCCCGCTGCCTCGATGACCGAAAGCGCGCTCTTCTCCTTCTTACCAAGTACATAGGGAATGGTGTGAGACTGAGCGATGGTGAGCGTGATGGTGTCGTTCGAGCTAAAGTTGCTGCCGGCAGCAGGCTCCACGGCTATGACCGTTCCCGCAACCTCACTTGAGGCCTGATAGGTGAGGGTGAAGTTCTGGGCTCCCACATCCTCTAGGGCGGCCTTTGCGTCGTCGAGGGGCATGCCCGTCACATCAGGAATCGTGCGAGCCACACCCACATGCAGTGTCACCTGGCTACCCACCGCAAGGCGGCTCCCGACGGCGGGATCAACGCTTATGACCTTGCCCACACCATCATCGACACGCTCCTCAACGACGCTCACCGAAAAGCCCTTCTCCGTGAGCGTCGTGGTGGCCAAGCTCTGTGACTTGTTGACAACATCGGGAACGACCTTGCCACCCCAGAGCTCCGCCCCATAGGCCACGAATGCGCCAACGGCGATCATGGCCGCCGCCATGAACAGGAAGACTATGAGCGTACGTGCCTTACTGCGACTCTTACCCTCTCCTGGCACAACCTTGGACCGCATGACCCTGCGTCCATGCCTGCCGTTTCCCCTCTCATCAACGTCGCCGGCGTCAACCGCGCCGCTCAGGGGCTGCTGGACGACACCGCCCACAAATCTTCCGAACACGTCCGTCGACATGTCCCCACCTTGGTTGCGAAGCTCCTCCGTCGGTATGGGGAGCAGAACCGCGTTGCCATGCGGCGCGTCCGCCCCTGCCGCCGAATCTGCCGTAGCATCCAAGTCGAGCGAGGGCACGGTATCGGACGCGGTCCCGGAGGCCATCTCGGCTGTGGGCTCCTCGGCCGCCTCGACACGGTCCGCTTCAATAGTATCCTTAGGCGCGGCGTGAGCGGGCGTATGCGTTGAGGTGACCTCAACGGCAGGCCCGGGAGCCGCGTGAGCGGGCGTGGGGGTAGCGTCAAACTCGGGCGCAGCATGAGCGGGCACAGGAACGGCGGCATCTTCGAGCTCGACATCGGTGTCTGACTCAGCCTTAGTGTTGGACTCAGCGTTAGTATCGGACTCAGTTTCAGGTACCGCAGCATGGGCGGGACGATGCTTGGCTGACTCGGGCGCTTCTATGGGTTCTGCCTCCGCCACGGACTCGGGCGCGACATGAGCAGCATGGGCTGCGTGCGCGGGCGCGGCAATATCCTCGACCTCAGGCGCAGCCGCGAAATCAAGCGGAGCCGCATGTGCGGGAGTAGCGACAGACTCGGACTCCGGAGCGGGTCCGCCCGCATGTTTGGGTGCATGTGTGCCCTCTACCTCGTGCTCGACTCCTGGCGCAGGATTCACCTGCCCCTCGGATGCCTCAGACGACTCGACCACGTCGTCGCGCTCCTCTGCTGCCATCAGAGTCCCTTCTGCCTGCGAGCTATATTGGATCACATGGCATATGAACGAACGTCGCGCCATATCGTTCTCGCTGCTTCTTGGTCACAGAATGCAAGTTAGGATAGCATGCCTTGCCCCGTGGCGGGGCGCAGAGCCGCGAATGCCAAGAAAGACCGTCAAACCAACGGCACGGTTTCCGTGATCGCCATGTCGCACCCGACGGCCTTCTGGTACCCAAGCTGGCCCCCGTCGCTGGAAAGCAGGCCAATGGCGATTGGAGCCGCGAGCGGGCTGATTTTTGCGCTTTCGCCTAACCATTAGCCCTGTGGTTATACCTTTAAGCGAAATAGGAGGCTTCGTTAGTTCGTGTGGGTAGGTGGTTGCGTCACCGCCCCGATGGGGCGGGCCTCACCGCCGGGGCGGTGAGGCAGGAGTGTACACAGATCGGCTAAAACGGCCTCTCGGGGCCGTTTCGGGGCATTTGTGTACACTGTTGCGACGCGAGGATCGTGCGAGCAGCCGTGTGGGGACGCAGGAGTGTACACAGATCGGTGGAAATGGCCTCTCGGCGCCGTTTTGGGGCACTTGTGTACACTGTTGCGACGCGATTCGCCGAGGCGTCAACCCACACTAACCCCCGAAGAGCCATCAAAATCCTGTCGGTTAGGGACTTCTTCCTGGGCTCGCTGCTCTGATGGAGGCGGGAGTCGAAGCGAAATTGTCGAAAAGTGACGTCGCTAAGGCTGCCTTGCATACGAATCCGAGTCACTCCGCCGCACTCGTCGTGGTAAAGTATTCCTTATCAAAAGGGGGCTGGCGCACGCCGGCTGAGATAGGGCCTAATGCGGCCCTGACCTTCGAACCTGATCTGGGTAATGCCAGCGTAGGGACCACGGCACGTGTACGGCGCGGGTCCCAGCGATAAGCGGGGACGCCTACGATGCGCTTGCCCCGCAGAAGGGGAGTGCCTATGAACTGCTCTGTTGCCCTACAGTACCTTCCCATGAACGTGGGGTCGGACGACGAGGTCTGTCGCATCGTGGACGAGGTCATCGCCGTCATCGACGCAAGCGGTCTCGACTACTACGTGGGACCCTTCGAGACAACCGTCGAGGGGGACTTCGACTCCTGCATGGAACTCGTCAAGCGTTGCATCGAGGCGGGGGCCGCAGCGGGTTGCGCCGAGAGTGCGAGCTACGTCAAGGTCTCGTATCGCCCGACAGCTGATGTCATGAGCACCGGACGCAAGATCGGCAAGTATCATCCAGGCGATCCTGACCTCGTCACGAGGGAGACAGACGTTGCATAGTGAGGAGTCCTCTCGCCCACGTCAGCCCGATGCCTTACCAAGCCCTACACCTTCTCGCGTTCGTCGTGCGGTGATCCCGCCCGCGACAGTGGCGGTACTTTTGCTCGCATGGCAGTTTGTTGTGGCCTCAGGCATCGTGCCCAACTTCCTCCTGCCAAGTCCTACACAGGTGGTGGCCGCACTCGCCTCTGATGCGGCGTTGCTCGCCGACCATGCCGCAACCACACTCGCCGAGTCTGTCCTCGGGCTTCTCATCGGCTGTGCCGTGGGCTTTGCCTTCGCCGTCCTCATGGACCGCTTCGAGATCGTTTACCTGGCCTTCAGCCCGCTCATCACCGTGTCGCAGACGGTCCCCACCGTCGCCATCGCGCCGCTTCTGGTGCTCTGGCTGGGCTATGGCCTCGCACCCAAGGTGGTGCTCGTCGTGCTCACCACCTTCTTCCCGATCACAGTCTCGCTCGTCAGTGGCTTTCGGTCGGTGGACCCGGATCTCATAGACCTCATGCGCACGATGAACGCGACGTCAGCTCAGATCTTCTGGCAGGTTAAGATACCTACGGCGGCCGAGCAGTTCTTCAGTGGCCTCAAGATAAGCGCGACCTATGCCATCGTGGGAGCTGTGATCGCCGAGTGGCTGGGCGGCTTCTCGGGGCTGGGCGTCTACATGACGCGTGTGCGCAAGTCGTTCGCCTACGACAGGATGTTTGCCGTGATCGCGCTCATCTCCGCGCTGTCACTCGCCCTCATGGGTGCGGTGGGTGCGATCCAGCGTATCTGCATGCCCTGGAAGAGGGCAGAAAGGAAGTAAGCATGGACTTCTCGACCAAGCTTAGCAGGCTGTCCCGGAGGGACTTCGTCCACGGCGTCGGTGCCCTCGTTGCCTCGGCGGCGCTCACCGGCTGCGGGGCGTACGATAACGCCGCCTCCGGAGGCTCCAGGGGCTCAGACAATGGCTCCTCCCAAGAGACGACCAAGATCAGCTTCTGTTTGGACTACACGCCCAACACCAACCATACGGGCATCTACGTCGCCCAAGACAAGGGGTACTTTGCCGACGCGGGCCTTGAGGTCGAGATTATCCAGCCATCCGAGGGTACCGCTGATCCCGTCATCGGCTCGGGTCAGGCCCAGATGGGCGTGAGCTACCAGGACTACATTGCCAACGACCTCTCCTCCGCCTCCCCCATTCCCGTCACAGCGGTAGCCGCCATCATCCAACACAACACGAGCGGCATCATGAGCCGCAAGGAGGATGGGGTCACGAGCGCCAAGGGCATGGAGGGTCGCACGTACGCCACCTGGGACATGCCCATCGAGCAGGCTACCATCAAGCGGGTGGTTGAGTCCGACGGTGGTGATTACTCCAAGGTCAAATTGGTGCCCTATACCGTGGACGACGAGGTGAGCGGTCTCAAGGCCAAGCTGTTCGACACCGTGTGGGTGTATGAGGGGTGGGCCGTCCAGAACGCGGCCGTTCAGGACTATCCGGTGAACTATTTCTCGTTCATCTCGATGGACGAGGTGTTTGACTTCTATACGCCGGTCATTGCCGCAAACAATGACTTCATCACCCACAAGCCTGAGGCCGTCAGAGCCTTCCTGCGTGCTGCCAAGAGGGGTTACGAATTTGCCGTGAGTGACCCTGGTGCCGCTGCGGACATACTCTGCACGGCCGTGCCCGAGCTCGACAGCGCGCTCGCGCACAGGAGTGCCCAGTTCTTGGCGAGCCAGTACCAGGCGGAGGCACCGACCTGGGGCGTCATCGATGGGGGGCGCTGGGCTCGCTATTACCAGTGGCTGAACGACAACAACCTGATCGAAAGGCATATTGACGTCAATGCCGGGTGGACGATGGACTATCTGGATCGATAGGTGAAAGATAGGGTGAGTGCTGACGTAGGACAAAGTCGGGGTAAGAGCGGAGGGGGAGCCTGTGCCCTCGAGGCTCGCCACCTCACGCTCTCATGGGATAAAGGAACCCACATCATTGTCCGTGATATCTCCCTCAGGCTCGGTGTCGGTGAGGTCGTGTGTCTGGTGGGGAGGTCCGGCTGCGGTAAGACGACCATCATGCATGCGCTCTCGGGTCTGTCGCGCCCCCTCAAGGGCAATGTCTTTCTGCACGGCGAGGACGTGACGGGCATCCCTGGCCGCGTCAGCTACATGCTGCAAAAGGACTTGCTCCTTCCCAGCAAGCGCATCATCGACAACGTCTGTCTGCCGCTGGTGCTCGGTGGCATGAGCGTCTTGGACGCGCGGGCCAAGGCCGAGCCTCTCTTCGAGCGCTTTGGGCTTGCGGGCACGCAGCGCCGCTGGCCAGACGAGCTCTCTGGTGGCATGCGGCAGCGGGCGGCATTCCTGCGCACGTATCTTATGGGAAACGACGTCGTTCTGCTCGACGAGCCCTTCTCCGCACTCGATGCCCTCACGCGCACGGACTTGCGGGGCTGGTACTGCAGTATGGCACGTGAGCTGGACATCGCAACCCTTGCCATCACGCATGACGTGGACGAGGCCGTCACGATGGCTGGCCGTATCTACGTGTTGGGAGGCGACCCCTCGCATGGAGAGCCCAGTCGTGTGGTTGCACAGGTCAAGGTGGGGCGGCCACAGGCGACCGCAGACGCAGGGGAGTTCGCCCTCACGCCTGAGTTTCTGGCCGCCAAGCGCGAGGTGCTCGCCTGCCTGGGCTAACGTGCCGCCCGGCACGCGAGTATGGGGCGCATTGCCCGCGACGCGAGCGCACACCAGTCCGTGTGGTGTGCGCTCGCTCCCCACGTCGTCACGTGCTGGTTCTACAGGCATCATGGCATCATGACCAGGCGCTTGTAGACGTCAAGTCCCGCCACCAAGATGGACTCGTCAAAGTCGAAGCGGTCGGAGTGTAGGGGAATGCCTGTACCCGTGCCCAGGAGCAAAAACATGCCAGGCAGCCACTGCTGGTACCAGGCGAAGTCCTCAGCGATGAGAAGGGGTTCGGGCAAGGTCTTGAGCTCGATGTCGCCCATTGCGAGCCACTCGCGGCTGCGCACGTAAAGATTCTCGTCGTTTACAACGGGTGGGTAACCTTCCGAGAGGCTCACAAGTGCCTCGCACCCTCGCGGCTCGGCTGCATCGCGAGCAATCCGAGGTAGTTCGGCGCCCACGCGTCTACCTATTGTGGTTGAGAAGGTCCGAAGTGAACCCTCGAGGCGCGCACTCGCGGCGATTTGGTTTCTCACCTCGCCGGCCTCCATGCGGCCGAACTTGAGCAGGCATGCCTCCTCGAGTCGGTACTCGTCCATGGAGGCATAAGCACGTCCAAGAAAGTCACAGCAGGCCTCGAGTGCGTCGGCACCGTCTTCGGCCCTCGCGATGTGGGAGGCTCGGCCGGAGAAGGACACGCTCACCTCCCTCGAGGAGGCGAGAAGCGCCCCTGCCCTGCTCGCGAGCGCAGCACGTGGCAGCTCGGGCCACAGGTGGAAGCCATAGATCCTGTCCACGCCCAAGCGTTCGAAGACACCGCTCTCGCACACCGCCTTGGCGCCTCCCGTCGTCTCCTCCGCAGGCTGGAACACCAAGAGCAGCGAGCGCGGCAGCCTGTCCAGGTGGTCTGCCAGCCACCAGGCAAGCCCGAGGACCATGGACATGTGCCCATCATGGCCACAGGCGTGCATCCTTCCGGGGTGTGTCGATGCGTACGCGACGCCCGTCCGCTCGCTCACGGGCAGCGCGTCCATATCTGAGCGTATGGCCGTGGCATGGGTCGTCCCCAGGTCAAAGTGGCAGCATACGCTCGAGCGACTGGGCGAGAACACTGTGACCCTTGCTTGGGCACCCTTGCCCGTAACGTTGCGGCTCGCCCGTTCGGACACGGCCTCAAGCTCGCGCGTCACGTAGGCGATCGTCTTTGGCAGGTCGAAGTCGAGTTCGGGGATCTGGTGCAGGTCACGACGAAACCTCCGCAACCGGTCCAATTCCATATCCGCCCCGCCTGTCACGGCACTCGCCACGCCCCTGCCGTCATCTGTCTCGCACATCCTGTTGCCCCCATACCCCGTTCGCACAGCCCACACCGATCACACGTCGTATTCTAGATGATTCCGGTCCGTCTGCGGTAAGCCCCTCAGCGTGCGCCTTCTTAGCCAAGCAGGTGTCTGATGACTTTCAGTCGTGGTGTGGCATTGGCAAGGATGCGCCCTGCCATACCCTCCGCCTCAGCTGAGGGAAATGCGATATTGGGGCTCTCCAATCCATGGAGTACCTCGTTGACGGCATGGTCGAAATCGTCGAGGTCAATTCCCAAGTCAAGCGCAATCGAGAGAAGGTCCCTCTCATCGATATCATCCAGGAGCCTGTGCGTGCCAATGACAAAGGGCATATCCGATGAGTAGCCGGTCAAGGGTATGCAGATGACATCGTACATTGGAGTAAGCCTACGGTCGGTCCAAGGCTCGTTATAGAGAAGGGCATGGTTCTTGAGGTGCGCGTCTGAATTGCCGATGGCAAAGTCAAACACCAGTCTCTTGGCAAGTTCGATTCTGTCGGCGATGGGATTCGATGAACCCTCATCGATTACGTTAGCCATCATGAGCGGATAATCCGCATCGACCGACTCAGGTTGATACTTGAGGTAGGGTCCTAGTCCCAGTGCCTGACAGAAATCCTCCTGATGAAGACGGAGGAGGAACCTCTCGTCTGCCGGGCCTGTCCAACGCCGGTCGAAGCGTTCGATCGCTATCGCGCCACGAAGGCCAGGCACTCGAGTCACCCTTGCGGTGTCGATCTCACATGCAGAGGAGAGTAAAGAACATACAAGCTCATTCTCGGCAATATCCTCCTCTCCCCTACGCGACATCTTGATGATATGTGTTGAGGGAGCTGTTCCACGCGGGATCAGCCACTCGTCTGTAGCTGCGGTTTCTGCGGACAGTCCTTCAGGCAAGCACCATGCCACCTTTGACTGCGCGCCTGCAAGTGACAGGCGTGTCGAGCTCGCTATCTCAGTGGCCATGCGGAGCGGGTTCTCGTTCATGGCAGCAAGTACGGAGCGATCGAGTGTGTCATATCGTGGGTTATACTCGTCGGGGCGTACCCGCTCGGATACGAATGTGAGTGCCCCTATACTCTCGCAGCCAAGACGTTCAAGTATGGACAGATAATCGCTATGTGGTACCTGATACATCTTGGCGAGGTTTGAGTAGACTTCGCCCTCAGGGAGCATACCTTGGAAAAAGGGATTAAACTCCTCCGCTGTATAAGGTGTGTGGTCAAGAGGTAGGCGCATCGATATACCGAGGTCACCTGCACCCTGTGTTCGTACGAGGAATTCCTTGTCATAGGTAAAGCGAGCGTCTACGCCTGGCCCATGTTCGATTTTGCCAAGTAGCTCACGCCTTCCCAGTATGTTGCGATAGACGAGGATGGCCATTCAATGCCCCCTCACTCGAGCAAAGAGATCGATTCCCATCATCTTGCAGATACGTATGACCTGCTTGATGTTACCGCCTGCGACTCCTCGTTCCATCTCGCTTATGAAGCGGGGAGAACATCTGCACGCTCGGGCGAGCTGAGTTTGGGTGAGTCCGAGTTCCAGTCTGCGTGCGCGCATTATCTTTCCCAGATCGTCAGCTCCAGAGAGCTTCCCATCCGGGTTGCGAGGTTTGGGGGGAAGTGATAGCCGTATAGTGTCCATCTGTTCCTCCTACATCTGCTGTACGGTGGTAGCGTGTTCCCAAATGGGATGATACCCACACGTTCAATGTATATTTTCCCAAATGGGATGATATAGAAAGAAGGATCCCTCGCGGTTTTTGGTGGGTATCACGGGCTAGGGCGGAGCGCAGGCGAGGGCGTCGAGCGACAGGCCCCCAGCCCGGGGAAGATCGCAGTGGCGAGAGCCCCGCGTCGCGAAACCCCCCGGCAGCCCTCTTGACGGGCGGTGTGAGCGAGTTGGCTTTCTCGATGTGGGCCGACGGCATCCCCGGCGGGCCCCCCTCGCCTGTGCTCGCGCGTGGCGGTCGATTCAGGCCGCTGCTGACAGCGATTCGCCTTTGCACCCCGTTGTTCCGGCCCGCGACCCCCCCTCGCCGGCTTCTTGGCTGGCCCCCCGCTCGACGTGCGGGAACGCACGCGTCATCGCGACAACGCAGCCGCGCTCCTGGTCTGGGGCTGCGGCGGGACGGCTGGGGGGCCTGACGTGGCGGCTAGGCACAAGGCTCTGGTTGACGGCGAAGGGGACGATGAGGGGAGCGCGTCCGATGCTGAGCCGGGGGCGGATGACTGTGCCTTGCAGCGTGAGGGCGGCTGGCATGCGGGCGGCGAGGTCTTAGGGACGTCAAACCCGGGCGACTGCCCCTATGACCCTGACGATTGCCCAAGCATCGAAGTGGTTGAGTCCGAAACGGGCTGAAGGCGGCGACCGTGCGCCCGGCGTAGACCCCCGCACGGCCTGTCCGGGCGCGGTCTCGAGGACGGCCGCGTGCGTCCCCGGGGAGGCGTCGCGTTTCCGTGACGCCGCAGTCGCAGAGCGCGCCTCTTGGTGAGACGCGCAGACAGAATGCGCCTTTCCGTGAGGCAGCAAGCTCAGAATGCGCTTTTCCGTTACGTCGCGGCGCCCGGGAGGTGTGGGGCAACCCCCCGCCAGGCTGCGGGGCACTA